>Ga0209374_1000375_pt1 | contig 50547 bp, 50 predicted proteins | sample SaaInlLV_DNA_10m_FD_184683 | JGI IMG/M metagenome (GOLD analysis project Ga0209374, IMG submission 184683) | Marine microbial communities from expanding oxygen minimum zones in the Saanich Inlet - SI075_LV_DNA_10m (SPAdes) (version 2) | ecosystem: Environmental > Aquatic > Marine > Unclassified ... | reverse complement strand
TGTGCCCCTAATGAGGCGGTTTGTGTTAACTGCCCAGATTATCAAACTCTTTTTCCTTTAGAAGAATTTTCAACTAATACTGATAGTCTCGATATTGAGGCAGATCAAAGTGAATTGCTGGATGGAAAATATCTGCTAAATGGAAATGTTGAAGTTAACTCTGAAAAGTTGTACCTTGCTGCTGATAATATTGAAGTGTCATCTATCGATAAGTCTTTATTGGCGAATGGAAATGTAAGATTTCAAGATGAAGCCTATTTAATTACTGGTGACCTGTTGTCTGCAACCAGAGACGAAGACGAAAACTTAATAGCAATGGCTACAAATGCTAACTACCAAGATTTTGGAGCAGGCCCGGGTGGTGCAAATGGCTATACAGAATCTATTTCAAAAACATCTACAAGCGTTCTTCTTAAAAACTCAACCTATAGCCTGTGTCCTGTTAATAAAAATGACTGGCTAATAGATGCTGACCAGATAGAGTTAAACCTAGTAAAAAATAGAGGCGTTGCAGACAACGCGTTAATTAAATTTTATGGAGTTCCTATTTTTTACACACCAAAATACAGCTGGGTACTTTCAGGAAGAGGCTCAGGATTCTTAACCCCTAACTACTCATCCTATGCTGAGCCTGGAGCAGCTGACTATTCCTCTAGCCTCAGAGTCCCTTACTATTTTAATTTAGCGCCTGATCGTGACTTACTGGTTGCTTTAACTGCTATGTCAAGTAGAGGATTTATTTATGAAGGCAAGTATCGTCAACTGATTGCCCCTAAAATTTCACCTGACCATGAAGACTCGATATGGTCAATTGAAGCAAAATACCTCCCAGAAGATAAAATTACTAACTTACAACGATGGCTTGTCAATTTTTCACAGGAAATGGATATTAGCGAAAAAATACACTTCAGCGCTCAATACTCTAGAGTGTCTGATTCAGACTACTTTAAAGAAATTTCTAGAACAAATACTGATGAAAAAACTCTCAAATCTCATATAAAAATTTCTTATGATGATGAAGAAAATAATTTAACTGCAGCTCTATTAACTGAAGATGAGCAAGTCATTAATGCTGGCGTTCCAGCCTACACTAGGGCTCTAGAAGGCTCTATTTCTAAAACTCTGAACGCGGACACAAAAATGCCAGTTCAAGCGCGCCTTGTTAGCACAAAGTTTGCACATGAAACACAAAGTAAAACTGCTGGCGTGAGGACACATACTGACCTCGGAATTTCTAGAGAATTGAATATTGAGTATCCAATAATTACCCCTAGAGCAAGCGTTGCAATTACAAACTATTCACTTAAAAATAACCCCAACATAAATCGAACAATTTTGGGCTCTGGCTTGGATATTGATTTTACCATTAACATCCCTACTAGCATTTTTGGCTATCAAGCTACTCACCGAATCACTCCTTTAATATCTTACAACTATAGAGCAAAAAAAGTCCAAGGAAATATTCCAATTTTTGATACTGAAGATAAATATGCTGACATTATTACTTTTGCTGATCTTACTTCTGGTGAGAGATACACTGGACTTGACAGAATTACGAATGCAAATGATGTCACTCTTAGCCTGGAGTCAAGTTACAGAGCCGTAGATGCAATAGATGATGACAAAGATCTTTTAAATATGAGAATTGCGCAAAGCTTTTACACAGATGATGAGGTCGTAAGTGCCACTGCTAGTAACAACTACGAAACTAGAAAATCTTATTCAGACATTGCTGCCTCTATAGATATTGCACTAGGCAAGTATGTAATTAGTAGTTCAGCTCAATACAACCCCAGCACATCCAAAATTGTCAAAAAAGAAAATAGCTTGACGTATACCTCTAATTCACGAAAATTTATAACTTTAAGTGTCAGTGACGAGGGAACAAAAGAAACAGATAAACTTTATGGAGCCTACCCAGTAACAGATTCAATTCACTTATTTGGCGCCCTTGATAAAACAACGTCTACTGGAATTACGAATTCAGAAACGACAGGAGTAGCCTACGAATCGTGTTGCTGGGCGTTTAGGGTAGCTCACTTTAAAACAAATAATGGTGGGAACGGTTACAATTACAGCACTGGTTTTGAATTAGTCCTTACAGGACTTGGGTCAACTGCGTCCCCGCTAAAGAGAAAAATAGAAGGAAATATTCCAGGGTACACTGCCAAACTTAGATAATGAAAAGAGTTCTAGCTCTTATTTTTATATTAAGTATTGGTCATGTCTTTGCAGAAAATAGCATCCTTGCTGTCGTAAATAATACTCCAATTACTTATAAATCCATTGAAACAATTTTATCTACTACAAATTCCTATGAAAGTAAAGTTGATGCAGTTAATCAGAAAATAGACAGCATCCTCCAACTTCAAAAAGCAAAAGACTTAAATATAGAGCCATTAATAAAGGATATTAATATGGCATTATTAAATATTGCAGAAGTAAATAGTATCTCTATTGAAGAACTTAGAACTTACCCTGAATTTTTATCCCTAAAAACTGAAATATCAGAAAAGATATCAATTCTTAATCTTCAAAGACTCATAACTAAGGATATTACTATTTCTGAACAAGAGGTGATTGAAACTTGCTCAATAAAAAATAATAAAGAAGGAATTAAGCAAATCAAAATTGCGCAAATTATCATTTCTGAAATTGAAGTAAAAGATCATTCAAATAAATCCTTAGAAATTAAGTCTTTTTTAAAAAAGCTTTCTAAACATATTAGCAATGGAGCTTCTTTTGAAGCTTTTGCAAAACTTCACTCTCAACATCCTAGCTATGCTAACGGTGGTGTTACAAACTGGATTGAGGTTAGTGGCCCAATTCTTATAATGCTAGACTCTCTAACAAACAAAGAAGTTTCAGAAATTTATTTGACTGATTTTGGCTATGCAATTGGAATAAAGCTAGAAGAGCGTTATGTGAGTAGCAATCTAATTCAATGTAAAGAAAAGTTACTATATCGCAAGTCAGAAAATTATTACTTAGAGTGGGTCGATAATCTTAGAGATGGCTCATATATAAAAATATATCATGACAAGCTTCAGTAACTATAATAGTACCTATGTCTAAATCAATTTATATCTATGGATTTCATAGCATCGAAAGCCTTTTAAATACCAATCCTGAATCCATCTTAAAGGTTTATATTCAAAATGGTCGAAAAGATATTAGAGTCATCAAAATAAATGATACTTTATCTGATTTGAAAATACCATTTTCAGGGTTAGAAAAGAATGAACTTGATCGTATTGCAAAAGGTGAAGTGCATCAAGGCGTAATTTCTGAAGTTATTCTGCCCCCTCTTTTGACTGAAGATGCACTTTTAAGCTCTATTGAAAAATTACCTACAAATCCCTTAATTCTAATATTAGACTCCATACAAGACCCAAGGAATTTAGGTGCGTGCCTTAGAAGTGCTAATGCTGCAGGAGTCAGTCATGTTATAATCAATAAAGATGGCTCTGCCCCAATCAATGCCTTAGTTCACAAGACTTCAGCTGGCGCTATAAATAGTCTTCAAATTTTTCATGTTACGAATCTATCAAGAACAATTAAATCAATCCAAGAAAAAGGAATCTGGGTGATTGGCCTTGATGGTGACTCATCATCAAAAATCTATGATGTTAAATTATCTGATCCAACAGCTATTGTTATGGGTACTGAAGGAAAAGGAATCAGACAATTAATTAAAAAAACATGCGATCAACTTGTTACCATTCCAATGTCAGGAAATATAGAAAGTCTTAATGTTTCTGTAGCAACTGGAATTGCTCTATTTGAAAGTAAAAGACAAAGAGAAAGTAGTTAACATTTTCAGAATTTTCGGGTAAAATATGCACGCTTTAGAAATCAGATAATGGAAACATCTAAACAGCTTCCTAAAACGATTAAATTATTTAAGTTTGCTAGAAAAGAAGCTAGCTTACATGGTGACTATAAAATTGCCACTATGCCTAGAATTTCTGAGATAGCTAGGAATACTGAAGACAGGGTAAAGGTTGATTTATCCTTCTACTTAGAAAATGATAAAACACCATGCATAAAGGGGATAATTGACACAAAAATTATTTTAGATTGCCAGCGCTGTTTAGAGGCATTCCCCGTTGAATTAAAAATAAATTTTAATTTAGCATTTGTAAGATATGAAGATCAGGCTGAAGAGCTAGATTCTGGTTTTGAAGTTTATGTTATTGGAGAAGAAGAGGATTTAGATTCAATTGATTTAATTACAGACGAGATTCTGTTAACTATTCCAATGGCCCCTTCTCATGATTTTGATTGTAATTTAAAGATAGACAAAGAAGAGATAGTTGAAGAGATTCGTAAAAATCCCTTTGACGTTCTAAAAAATATTAAAACGACCGATTTCGGCAAGGAGTAAAAAATGGCAGTACAAAAAAGTAGAAAAACACCATCAAAAAGAGGCATGCGCCGCTCACATAATGCTTTGAAAAACCCTGCATTATCTGAAGATCAAGAAACTGGTGAAACTCACCTAAGACATCATATTACTGCAGACGGATACTATCGTGGCAAGCAAGTTATAAAGTCAGCTGCTGATGATATCGAAGAAGTAGAAGCTTAAAGATAGAATATGTCAATAAAGGTATCAATCGATGCCTCAGGTGGTGACTTCGGAATTCCTGTCACCATTAATGCTGGTATCATCGCTTTAAAGACTTTTAACGATCTTACAGTTGCCTTTGTAGGCGATGAAAAAGCTATAAAAAAGGAAATTAATAACGCCTCAATTCCTCCAGAAATTTTAGAAAGGATAGAGATAAAGCACGCATCTCAAGTCATCAATATGGATGACTCTCCTTCTACTGCTCTCAGGCACAAAAAAGACTCCTCAATGAGGGTTGCCATTAATCTTGTCAAAGATGGAAATGCTCACGCTTGCGTAAGTGCTGGAAACACAGGCGCCCTTCTATCAATAGCAAAGTTTGTCCTTAAAACTATTAAAGGGGTAGATAGGCCAGCAATTATGTCTGCTGTTCCCACATTAACAGGTCGACCTACTCATATTCTTGATTTGGGTGCTAATGTTGACTCAAAGCCCGAAACATTATTGCAATTTGCAATTATGGGCTCTATTGCCGTTCAAAATACTGAAGAAATTGATAATCCTACTGTTGGATTACTTAATGTTGGCTCTGAAGAATTAAAAGGGCACTGGAAAATTCAAGAAACTGCAGAATTATTAAAAAACTCATCGCTGAACTATATTGGCTTTGTAGAGGGTGATGATATTTATAAAGGCAGTGTTGATGTTATTGTCTGTGATGGCTTTGAGGGAAATATTGCCCTTAAAGCTAGTGAGGGCGTTGCTCATATGTTTTCACATTTCATTAAAAAATCATTTAACAAGAATTTTTTTACAAAAATAGCTGCTCTAATAGCAAGCTCAGTTATGAGAGATTTTAAATCTAGAGTTGACCCTGGAAAATATAACGGTGCAAGCTTACTTGGCTTAAAAGGTGTAGTAGTTAAAAGTCATGGCAAAGCAGATGTCGATTCTTTCTTTCAAGCAATTAAAGAAGCCTATCTAGAGGCGCATGCTAAAATTACTGATAAGATTTCAGTTCAATTGACGCGTGAATTAGAACAACATAAGTAGTTACCCACTAGTTAATAAATTAGTCATTAGAATCGATTCCAACTAAAAGTTATAATAAATGCAAATACTCAAAATAGAAACTAAACTTAATTTATGTGTTACTAGTACTTCTAATATGAAATTTTTAGTTAAGTTATGAGCGGCCAACGACGTTGGCTTAAAGTATGGGCTAGAACTGTTGGGATGCCAGTAGGTATTACAGATGAAGATAAGCCAGAGTTTTTACCTATCACACAAACAGATGTAAAAAAAGCCCTAGTATTCCGCACTTTTTGGATCATACTACACGTACTAACATGCGTTATGATTATTGCAGGCAATGGAAGGTCGCTTGGTTGGTGGTAAAATAATAAAAAAATTTTAATGTAAATAAAAATATGTTCAATCAAGAGAATATTAGAAGCTAAATAATGAAAAAATTTGCAAGAATTATTGGTACTGGAAGCTACTTACCATCTAAGATCGTTACAAATCTTGATCTTGAGAAAACTCTTGATACTACTGACGAATGGATAACTGCTCGAACTGGAATTAAAGAGAGGCGAATAGTTACAGACGAAAGCACGTGTGACCTTGCTCTTGAAGCAAGTAAAAATGCCCTTGAAATGGCTGAAATTAGTCCCTCAGAGATTGATCTTATTATTCTTGCTACAACTACGCCTGATAAAATTTTCCCTGCTACAGCAACAATGCTTCAAGACCGTCTTGGTGCTTCATGTCCAGCATTTGATCTTCAAGCAGTTTGTGCAGGTTTTGTTTTTGCCCTTACAACTGCGCAGCAGTATATTGAAAATGGCAGTTTTAAAAATATACTAGTAGTTGGCAGTGAGGCAATGTCAAAGATTGTTGACTGGAATGATCGCTCGACTGCAATCCTTTTTGCTGATGGTGCTGGAGCTGTTATAGTTAGTTCTGATAATGCTACTGGTATAAGGCACTCTAAGCTTTATAGCGATGGAAGTTTTTTGTCGTCACTCCATGTAAACAACAACAGCATTAATGAATTAGGTACGATTGAAATGTCAGGCAATGAAGTCTTTAAAATTGCAGTTAATAGACTTTCAGATCTTGCAGAAGAAACACTTAAAGATTGCAATATGACATCTGATGACATTACTTGGATGGTTCCCCATCAAGCCAATATTCGCATTATTAAAGCAGTTGCAAAGCGAATTAATCTGCCTATGAGCAAAGTGATTCAAACTTTAGATACGCATGGAAATACTTCAGCCGCGTCTATTCCTTTGGCGCTTGATACAGGCGTGCGCGATGGAAGAATCAAAAAAGGTGACATGTTACTTTTTGAAGGAATTGGTGGCGGATTCAGCTGGGGTAGTGTTCTTACTGAATACTAAAAAGAGCGCTTCATTAACTTAAAAGTTAAATCCTTTAAGGGCTTTTCATCAACGCTAAGAAATGCTATTTCATCAAGAGCTATTTGGTAAAGGCCTTCATACTTTTTAACTGATTCATCTAATCCTAAAATAGATGGATACGAGGGTTTATTTTTTTCTGAATCTGAATTTTGTCGCTTACCTAATACCTCATCTGAGGTGATTACGTCCAATACATCATCCTGAACCTGATAAGCAAGTCCTATATGATTGGAGAAAGAGTCCAATATAGATAAGTCTTTTTTACTAATAATGGGATTCAAAATAGCACCAAACATTACAGAACAATTTAAAAGTGAACCAGTTTTCTTTTTATGTAAATTATTAAGCAGCTCTATATCAACATCTTTAGAGATAATCGATAGATCAATTGACTGCCCTTCTGCCATCTTGAAAGCTGACAGTGATAACAAATTTAATAATCTTACTTTTGTAACTGAATCAATTAAATCATCACTAGAAATTACCTCAAATGCCAAAGCCTGCAGGCCATCCCCTGCAAGTATTGCCTGAGCCTCACCATAAACTTTATGAGAGGACGGCTGATTATGTCTCATATCGTCATCATCCATTGCAGGAAGGTCATCGTGAATAAGAGAGTAGATATGAATTAACTCAATAGCGCAGGCACTCGAATCAGCTTTTTGGATATCAATACCAAATAAATTAGCGATAGTGTAAGTAAGGATCGGTCTAAAGCGCTTTCCACCAGCCAAAACGCTATACTTCATAATATGATTTAGCCCGCTCTGATAAGAATTATCAGGCGAAATAGAGCTCAAATAATTTTCTAGATAGGAGTTAACTCGCTCCCGATAAACCTCAAGAATCTCCAAAGGGTTTCTCTTCAGTATAGTTATCAGTATCGCTTAAAAGACTTATTCGCTGCTCAGCATCAGTCAGAGCAGTATGGCATTGTCTATGTATTTTAACGCCTTCTTCAAAATATTTAAGTGAGTCTTCTAAGCTAAGTTCACCCGACTCCATCTTGTTAATAATTTCTTCAAGCTGCATTAAGCCTTTATTAAAATTAAATTTATCTGTCATTTTTATTACCTTAATTTCATGAATTGTTTAAAATTTTATCCATCCATGCGCTAGGTAATATTCTACCTAAGAAAGCAAATAATTTGGTTGGAAAGGTGACGCGATAATGAATTTTTGGTGAGCTTGAGCTTATAGCATGAAGTGCACATTTCAATACAGCTTCTGGTGGAAGAGTAAATTGAGCATTCTTTTCTGATTTAAGCCTTTGAATCATTTTGTTATATTGTTCTTTATAATTACTCTTTGAACTATCTACATTTTCCTTAAAAGCTAAATAAGCATTGGCTCTAAATTTTGACTCTATTGGTCCAGGCTGAATCAAAGAAAATTTAATATTTGTATCACTTAGCTCTAACCTTAAGGTATTAACTAGCCCTTCTATTGCGAACTTAGATGCAATATAAGGGCCTCTAAATGGCATAGCAACAAAGCCTAAAACAGAGCTTATATAAATAACTCGCCCTACGTTTTCTTTTCTCATTTTAGGTAATACTAAATTAGTCAATTCATGCCAACCAAAAACATTTGCTTGAAATTGCTTCTCTAAAGCATCTCGGGAAATATCCTCTAGAGCACCAGCTTGTCCATAGGCGCCATTATTAATTAAAGCATAAAGGTTATCTGTCTTTTGATAAAGTTCTGAAATAGCATTATTTATTGAGCTTGAGGAAGATAAATCAAGTAATAAAGACTCAAAACCTAGGGCTCTAAGTTTATCTACGTCATTAGTATTTCTAGCACTCGCAAAAACACGGTAACCTTCAGAGCGAAGTCCATGAGCAAGACAAAGACCTATTCCACTTGAACATCCAGTAATAAGGACTGACTTTAGTTTTGAAGAGCTGTCCAATATTCCGCCTTAGTTTTTAATTGTAAATCAATACTTTGTGAACGTAATACTAGAAAGTCATAGGCCATACGAAAACGTGGATTACTAATTAAGTCACTTTCTTTTTTTGGATTACAATTTTCAAGTTGATGCTGCATCAACCAAATATCTTTAACTCGAGTTGACAACCATCGAGGCATCATAACTTGCTGAGTTTGATTTTTAATAACATACTCTGCAGCATTAATCATTGTCTGTACTCGAGGTTTATTTTTTTTATTAGTGACAACAACTCTTAAATTAAACGAACCCCAAAGAAAGACAGCAAAAATAAATGCAGGAGTAACAGAATTACCACTCTTAATTCTTTTAGAAGTATTTTCTAACGCGACATCAATAAATAAACTTTCTTTAGTTTGCGAGAATAAATGCTTTAATAATCCAAAATTTAAAAGTTCATTAAAAACTTCAATTGAGTTTTCGTTGTGGAATAGTTTGATTACTTCTTCATACAGCCTAGCAGGTGGGATATTAGCTAGTAAATATGCATTACTCGATATACTTTTTGAAAGCTCTGGCTCTAGTTGAGCATTTAGTTTGACTTTAAAGCGGACAGCACGAATCATCCTAACAGGGTCTTCTTCAAAACGCTCTTTTGGAATACCTATCATTTTAATTTCGGCAGCTTTTAAATCACCCAGGCCTCCAACATAATCAATAACCTGAGAGCTTACAAGATCATAATAAAGACCATTAACAGTAAAATCCCTTCTGAATACATCATCCTCCAATGACCCATAAAAGTTATCCCGAACAACCACGCCACTATTAGAAGTTTTAACCCTACCCGCGCGAAAAGTAGCTACTTCAATAAATTTTCTTGCAGAAAACATTATATGAACTAATCTAAAGCGCCTTCCAATAATTCTTGAGCGTTTAAAAGTTTTGTGGACTTGCTCTGGGGTTGCATTTGTAGCAATATCGAAATCTTTAGGCTCATAGCCTAACAATAAATCGCGTATACATCCACCAACTAAATATGCATCATACCCAGCTTTAATTAAAATCTGAACAACCTTTACAGCATCTTTATCAAGTAACTTTTTGTCAAATTTAACAGTCTGACGAACTGGGGTCATAAGCTTACAACTTTTCTAGGCTTCCAGCCATCTTTTCTATGCTCACATTCAATATTTGTATAAACCCCACCTCTAACATTAAAAATAGCTTTTAATCTTATAAAACGAGGATCCATCACTTCAACTAGATCATCAAGAATTTTATTAGTAACGGCTTCATGAAAAGCACCCTCATTCCTGTAGGACCAAAAATAATTTTTTAGAGCTTTAAGTTCAACACAAAAATTATCAGCTATATACTCTATATGGATATCTGCAAAGTCTGGTTGTCCAGTCAAAGGGCAAAGGCATGTAAATTCTGATGAATCAATGCGAATTACAAAATCTCTTTCACTATTAGGATTATCAAAAACTTCTAAAATTTTACTTGGTGAGCTAGACATGGCTTTTCTCTTTAAGATTAAAAAAGGGTATTTTATCAATAAAGTAAGCAACTTTGCCTCGTCTAAATTGATAAAAAATTATTAAAAATAGTAATAATAGTAAGTGAATACTCCACATACCGATTAATGGACTTAGCTGGCCACTCTCAATTGCACTTTTCGCAACTAACAAGGCGTTGTTGTATAGCATGAAAATAATTATTCCAAATATAAGATTAATTCCTTTTCCAGTTCTTGGAGATGATTTTCCTAGAAAAACACCAAATATAGAAAGAATTAAAACTGAAATAGGCTGGGAAATTCTCCATTGAATCTCTGCATTTGCATTAACTCCGCCTTCTCTTAATAGATCTATTGTATTTCTCTCTTCTATTTCAGAAAAACTCGCTATAGATTTTTGAATATCTCCTGAAACTATCTCCAAATCATATTTCTCAAAATTAAGAATATTAATATTTTTATCGCCAGGTAATCCCTCATACCTCGTACCATTCTGAAGTCGAAGATATATACTGCCATTTATTTGATCGGTATATTTCTTTGCATCTGAAGCGAGAACAACTACTGGACTCTCATCATCCAACGCATAAATAAATACTTCTTCCATATTTTGCTCACCAACGATGTCACTTACTTTTGATTCAGAGGCATAAAAGACAATCTCGCCATTTTTAAAGCTCTCAAACTTTCCTTCTGTAATAAATGAAAATTCTGATGCATTAACCGTTTCAGATTCAGCATAACTTTTCTGCTGCTTGGCCCATGGAACTGCGAATATAGTTAAATAAAAAATAACAATAAAAGTAAAAAAAACAATTGGTTTAATTAAGTTCATAAAAGCTCTATCACCAAGTCCAATAGAATTCATTACCACTGCCTCTGAGTTTTTATAGAGCTGAGATATAGCAATAATAATAGCTAGAAAAAGGGATAAGGTTAATATTATTGGGATATCTCTTAGCATGTTAAAGCCGATTAGTGGCATTAACTCTTGAATAGGAATTCCAAGGGATACACTCTCTTGAACAGTTAGAACAAACTGATTACCAAATACTATAAGTCCAATTATAAAAGTGATCGCAATAAAAAATATAAATAAATTGCTCAGTAAGTACCTGGAAATTATAGTGTTTTTAAATTTGAAAAACTTAAGCAGCATACTGATAATTATAAAATAATCTCAACAGCTAATTGAAATTACTTCTTTTGCTTCATTGAGTCAAAAAACTCATCATTTGTTTTAGAAAATCTCAGCCTTTCAATTAAAAACTCTGCAGCCTCAACAGTATCCATAGGGTGGAGAATTTTTCTTAAAATCCACATTTTTTGAAGTTCTTGTTCATCTGTCATAAGTTCTTCACGACGAGTTCCTGAGGCGTTTATATTAATAGCAGGGAATATTCGTTTTTCAGACAGCCTTCTCTCAAGATGCAGCTCCATATTACCTGTGCCTTTGAATTCTTGATAGATGACTTCGTCCATTTTAGAGCCAGTTTCAACAAGCGCAGTAGCAATTATAGTAATGCTACCCCCATTTTCAATATTTCTTGCTGCACCAAAAAAACGCTTTGGTCTTTGCAAAGCATTTGCATCAACACCACCAGTTAAAACCTTTCCAGAAGAAGGAGCAACAGTATTATAAGCTCTTGCAAGACGTGTTATAGAGTCAAGTAAGATAATAACATCTTTGCCTTGCTCTGCTCTTCTTTTAGCTTTTTCAATAACAATTTCAGCAATTTGGACGTGTCTTTTCGCAGGCTCATCAAAAGTAGAAGAAATAACCTCACCTCTAACAGTTCGCTCCATTTCTGTAACCTCTTCTGGCCTCTCATCAATTAATAAAACAATTAATTCGCACTCAGGATGATTAACAGCAATCGATGATGCAATATTTTGCAAAATCATAGTTTTTCCAGCCTTTGGAGGGGCTACTAATAATCCTCTTTGTCCTTTTCCAATAGGGGCAACTAAGTCAATCACTCTAGCGGTTATATCCTCTGTACCCCCGTTACCTAACTCAAGGCCTAATCTTTCATTAGGATGCAATGGTGTTAATGAAGAAAAAGGTATACGATTTCTAACACTCTCTGGAGAATCTTCATTTACCTCAGAAACTTTAACTAAAGCAAAATACTTTTCACCTTTTTTTGGAGACCTAATTTTTCCAGTAACAACGTCACCAGTTAATAAGTTAAAACGTCTGATTTGATTTGGCGACACGTAAATATCATCAGGGCCAGATACATAAGAGTCATTTGAAGACCTCAGGAAACCATAACCCTCTTGTAAAATGTCCAATACACCATCTCCTAGAACCTCTTCATCGTTATCTGCTTTATGTTTTAGAATTGCAAAAATTAAAGTTTGTTTTTTTGCCCTTGATATATTTTCGATACCAAGAGATTGAGCTAGTTCTAGAAGCTCAGCAGGAGTCTTAATTTTAAGTTCTGATAGTTTCATATAGATTATTTAAAGTAATTAGAGGGGAGTGGCATATTGCCGAGGGGTAATTGAGTTAGTATTAGTTAGAATTTTAAAGAGGAAGATTGATTTAAAGAATTTTTTATATGTAGTTAAATGATGTCATTAAATATTAGAGTCCAAAAATGCGTTTAAGTTTGCCTTAGAAAGAGCACCGACCTTTGTTGCGTGAACTGCACCATCTTTAAATAGAAGCATCGTTGGAATACCTCTTATGCCATACTTGGGTGGTAATTGGGTATTTTCGTCAACATTGACTTTTGCTATTGTGATTCGTCCTTCATATTCATCAGCAATTTCATCAAGAATAGGGGCTAAAGCCTTACATGGTCCACACCATTCGGCCCAAAAATCTACTAAAACAGGTTGAGTTGAGCTTACTACATCAGCCTCAAACGAAGCGTCACTGACTACTTTAATTTTGTCGTTCATGTATTAAAAAGTTGGAAAGGTAAAAAAATTGAATCGAGCTAATTTTCACCTATTATAACACTTCTTGACATAAAAACTATTTTTTTAAAAAAGATTATCACATAGGAAAAATAGTTAATATTCAGTGGTTTGTTATAGCTAAGTTATAAAGGCAAGTATTACTGGAATTGTAATGAATGATAAAGCAACTTGCGTAGTAACAATACTTGTCATCAACTGCTCATCTCCACCAAATTGTTTCGCTAATGCATGGGATGATGCGGCAGTTGGGACAGATGCAAAGATTACTGCAACAACCACCTCTAACTGGCTTAACCCTAAAAATGTTGCAACAAAATAAGCGATTAAAGGAAATACTATCAATTTGAGTGAATTAGAAATAACAATTGGAGTAATTTTTAAAGCAAGATCTCTTACTTTAATCTTTGCGCCAATAGTTAGAAGCATTATTGGTAGAGCTGCTGAGCCCAAAAGGCTTGAAGTTTCATAAACAATAATTAGTTTGTCTGACTCAATTAAGGATACAAATAAACCAGCAATCATTGCAAGTATAAATGGGTTTTTTATCAATTCTATAAATATATTGGCTATTCCTTGAGAGGTGTCAGCTTGTCCAGGCTGCTTTAAGTTAGAGACCATAATAGATATAACAACAATATTGATGCTAGGAACATATAAAAGCATAAATACAGCTCCAATTGCCAAGCCCTCATCCCCAAAAAGGCTTCCTGCGATTGCAAGGGCTATAAACGCATTATGCCTTGCAGCGCCCTGCAAGATTGATGACCAAGACTCGGGGGAATATCCAAGCAGCTTTCCCATCAGAACTGACACTATCGTTACAATAAATAACCCAGAAAGTATAACCATCCCATAACTATAAATCATTGATGAAGATAAGTGAATTTGAGACATGTGGTGAAATAAAAGAGATGGAATTAGAACCCAATAAACAAGCTTGTCATTAACGTCCCAAAAAGATATATCAGGAACCCCAACTCTTCTTAGTATATTGCCTAGAATTATCAGAATAAATACTGGCGAAATGAGTAAAAATATTTGAAAGAAATTTGAAAGCATTTATACTTTTTTTAAATATCTTAGAACAAGATTAAGAATTAATATTATCAATATAATCTATAGCCAGCTGTATTCTAAGCAAGGTTCTGGATTTACCAACAAGTTGCGCGCTTATATCAACGCTTCCCGCTTTGCCATCACCACTAATAGCAAGTCTAAATGGCTGCCCTACCTTACCAAAACCAATATTTCTAGCTTCACAAATACCTTTAATAGTAGAATGAATATTCTCAGCTGTCCAGGAGTTTATATCGTTTAAGTTAGTCAATAAATCAACTAATACTGATTTTGATTCTTTAGTAAATACTTTATTTGCTTGTATTACATCAAACTCTTTAAAGTCATTATAAAACATGGTGCAGCTTTGAGCCATATCCACTAGGGATTTAAAGCGATCTCTGAGAGCATCAATAACTTCATTAAGATTAGGTCCATTATCTATTTCAATGCTTAATTGATCCAAATGCCATTTAAGGCTAGCGGCAAGCTCACTGACCTCAGTTGTTTTTATATGAGACTGGTTAATCCACTCAAGCTTTTCTTGATTAAAGCTGGCTGGTGAATTGTTAATACTACTCAGCTCAAAAAGATTAATCATTTCATCAACTGAAAATATTTCTTGATCTCCATGCGACCAACCCAACCTAACAATGTAATTAAGAAGCGCATGAGGTAATAAGCCTTTATCCCTGTAGGATAATAAATTAAGAGCTCCATGCCTTTTTGATAAGCGTGATCCATCTGATCCCAAAATCATTGGTACATGAGCAAATTTAGGTGCAGACCACCCCATAGCCTCGTAAAGGTTAATTTGCTTAGGAGTATTGTTAATATGATCATCACCCCTGATAACGCACTCTATCGCCATATCGTGATCATCAACTACAACCGTCAAATTGTAGGTTGGAGAGCCGTCTGACCTTGAGATAATTAAGTCATCTAACTCAGAATTAGAAATACTTATCTCACCTTTAACGTAATCGCTAAAGTTTACGCTACCATCAACTGGATTAAGAAATCTAATAACGCCATTTTTTAACCCTTTATCTCGACAACATCGATCGTATTTAGGTTTTTCTTTTTTTGCAATTTGCTCTTCTCGCATTAACTCTAATCGCTCCATAGAGCAGTCACAATAATACGCCTTGCCCATTATAAGTAATTCAGAGATAACCTCACCATAACGAACAGTTCTATCACTCTGATAAATTGGCCCTTCATCATAATCTAAGCCCAGCCAGTCCATCCCCTCCAAAATTGCATCAACCGAGGCTTGAGTTGAGCGCTCCTTATCAGTGTCTTCGATTCTAAGTACGAATTTACTATTATTTTTTTTTGCCCATAACCATGCGAAAAGAGCAGTTCTAGCACCGCCAATATGTAAATAACCAGTTGGGGAAGGAGCAAATCTTGATTTCATTTATTTTTTAAGAATTGTAGATTTAAATATCATTAGAACTAATAGTTCATTCATTGGTAGATTGATTAATACTATTACCTACCAAATCAAACGATAGGCTAATTTTACACTGTTATAATATCTCAACACTCAAATAGAAAAGTATATTAATGGAATTTACTCAGCAAAATGCTAATCAAAATACCATTATTTCATACGATGATTTAACAATTACCCTCTCCCATTCAAAGTTAAAAAAGCCTTGTTTTATCTCTACAAATGAATCAAAGGAGCTATCAGCTTTAAACTTAGATGAAATTAATAAAGAATTTCTATTTCCACTTTTATCAAAAGACTCAATTGATCTTTTAATAATTGGAACTGGCAGCAGCCCAATTTTTCTATCTCCAAAGCAGCAAATTTCATTATCAGAAATTAACTTAAGTGTTGAATGTATGAATAACACCTCTGCATGCTCAAGTTTTAATTTACTTCTTGGAGACTTAAGGAAAGTTGGCTTATTAATTTTATGATTTCTTATTTATACAAAACAATAAGCAAGTTTTATAAGTTTTTTAAAATTGATACGCCTCTATTAATATTAATAATCTTACTATCTTCTCTTGGACTTCTAATTCTTTACAGTAGCTCTGGTGGCTCCTTAAACCTAGTTTATCGTCAATTAGTTCATCTTGGTCTAGCAACATCAGTAATGTTGGTAATTGCTCAAATACCCCCAATTCTTATGCTTCGATCATCCCCCATACTAATGATTCTTGGTATTTTTCTACTGATATTAGTTCTTTTTTTTGGCAGCTCTGGAGGAGGCGCTCAGAGATGGCTAGATCTTGGACTAGTCAGATTTCAACCTTCAGAATTGATGAAGATTATTGTGCCAATGACAATTGCTGCAATCTTAAGTGAAAAAACTTTACCTCCTCGGCCTCTTCCAGTCGCAATTTCAATGGTGACTATTGGACTAGTTGTTCTTCTTATTGCTAGGCAGCCCGATCTGGGAACCTCTTTATTAATAGGTGCATCAGGGGTTTATGTTTTATTTTTTTCCGGCGTAAGAGTGATGTTATTAAAAAACAAATGGCTAAACCTTTTGCTTCTTTCAAGCTTATTGGGTGGCTCCTTATTTTTAGCATGGAATTATTTTTTGATAGCTTATCAAAAAAGAAGGATTCTAACTCTATTTAATCCAGAGTCTGATCCATTAGGCTCTGGCTATCACATCATTCAGTCAAAAATTGCAATTGGCTCAGGAGGCTTTACGGGTAAAGGCATTGCAAAGGGCTCCCAATCACAACTTGACTTTGTTCCTGAGCAATCTACTGATTTTATTTTTTCAGTTTTAGCAGAAGAGCTTGGATTTCTTGGAGTTTTATTGTTAATAATAATCTACTCTCTGATAATTTATCGCTGCCTTATCTTATCTCTAAGATGTGAAGATAACTTTTCGAGACTATTGGGCGCTAGCCTAACATTTGTATTTTTTACATATATTTTTGTTAATATTGGTATGGTTTCAGGCCTCCTTCCTGTCGTTGGAGTCCCCCTCCCTCTAATAAGTTATGGAGGCTCATCACTTATAACTCTTATGGCAAGTTTTGGTATTATTATGTCAATTCATAAACATAAAGGCCCAAGGTATTTACAGTAACTAGTTATAATTAAATACATAACTTAAACAATAATTTTTTCCAATTTAAAAATTTAAATAATTAATTAAAAAATAACCTTATGAAAATCAATTCTTTTACTCTGCTCCTTAAATCAGCCTTTTTAATACTATTTTTAACACACGTAAATGCTGAAGAGCCTCGTTTTTATATTCCTGATGCTCCTGCAATAGCTGCAGAAGCTTTCGTCGTAATGGATCACAATTCTGGAAAAATTCTTGCGTCACATAATGAAAACGAAATAAGGTCCCCTGCAAGCCTTACAAAACTCATGACTTCATATGTCATCTTTAAAAGGCTTAAAGAGGGATTTATTACTCTCGATGAAGAGGTAAAAATTAGTGAAAAGGCATGGAAAACTGGTGGATCAAGAAGTTTTATAGAAGTTGGAAAAATGATCAAACTTGAAGACTTGCTTAAAGGAATGATAATTCAGTCTGGAAATGATGCTTCTGTTGCTTTAGCTGAGCATGTAGCAGGTTCAGAAGGTACGTTTGTTCTGTTTATGAATGACTATGCGCAGCAAATTGGAATGAAAAATTCTAACTTTGAAAATTCCTCAGGACTACCGCATGACAACCAATACACGTCTGCAAAAGATATGGCGATCCTTTCAAGTGCGATGATTAGAGATTTTCCAGATTATTACAAATGGTATAGCCAGAAAGAATTTACATATAATAATATCACCCAGCCTAATAGAAACAAACTTTTATCAAGGGATAGCACTGTCGATGGATTAAAAACTGGCTGGACTACAAAAGCGGGATACTGCCTAGTTACAAGTGCAAATAGAGTTGGTATGAGACTTATCTCAGTTGTTCTTGGCTCAGAAAGCCCTGATATTCGCACCGCTGAAACAGAAAAACTTTTAGACTATGGATTCCGTTTTTTCGAGACGCAATCGGTCAATGATATTTCTCATCAGGTTTCTGTGTATAAATCAAAACAGGCAAATATTAAGGTAGGAGTTTCTGACACAAGTTTTTTGACATTACCGCGAAACCAATTCAAATATACCACCCAAACCATTAATCTTTCTGGTGACTTAATTGCACCAATTAATAAAGGAGATCAAGTAGGAACCCTCGTAATAAGCTTCAGTGATGAAGATATTGCAACCCTCCCACTTATTGCCCTTGAAGATGCAACTGAAGGTGGTATCTTTACTAAGATGATTGACACGATTAAGCTTATGTTTAGATAACATAAATGGTATATCTAAACGGTAATTTTATTCCAAAAGAAAAAGCATTTATATCAGTAATGGATAGAGGCTTCCTCTTTGGAGATGGTGTTTATGAGGTATTTCCAGTCTATAACAAAAAAATCATTGGTTTTGAAGCACATCTTTCGAGACTTCAAGACGGACTTGATGCCATAAACATTAAAAACCCCCATAGCAACGATGACTGGAAAAGCCTAATAAAAAAAATAATATCCTTTAATATTAAAAATGCTAATCAAGCAATTTATTTACAAATATCAAGGGGCTGTGATCAGAACAGAAAACATACCTATGATGAATTAGATCCAACTATATACATTCAATCAAGTTTGATTGGACCTAGAGAGAAAAATTCTCTTTTTAAAGGCAAATCAGCTATCACAAGAGAAGATATAAGGTGGCTAAAAAGTAATACTAAGGCAACATCACTTTTGGCAAACACCCTTTATGCTCAAGAGGCTAAAGAAAACAATGCAGAAGAGGCAATTCTCCTGCGAGATGGTTTTGTTACAGAGGCCTCTAGCTCTAATGTCTTTATTGTAAAAGATAACTGCATTTATACGCACCCAAAAGGACGAAACATTCTTCCAGGTATTACTCGAGATATTACTATTACCCTTGCTAAAAAACTTGATATTAAAGTTAACGAAACTCTATCTAGTAAAAAGCAATTAATGGAAGCTGATGAAGTCTGGATTACTAGCTCAACTAGAGAAATTCTTCCCATCACCTTAATTGATAATAATATTATTAATACTGGCCTTGCTGGGCCAATATGGTCATTAATTTATGACCAATATCAGCTCTTAAAAACAGCCTAAATATAAGATAATCATAAATCTCTTAAAAATCAACTAAATTATTCTAAAGATCGAATATTAAATAATTAGAATAACCAATTCAAGTAAAATTAAAAATGGTGTCGAGGGTATGCCGACAATAAATAGTTATGAACCCCGCCAGGCCTGGAAGGGAGCAACGGTAATAATTCTTTTATGTGTTGGACTCTATTCTCGGCGCCACTTTAAATATAATACAATAATAAGTAATGAGCGAACACTACGAAGTTTTAGCAAGAAAATACAGGCCTCATAACTTTAAAGAGCTTGTCGGCCAATCTCATACTGTAAGAACTCTTGTAAATGCCCTTGACAACAATAATCTTCACCATGGATTTTTGTTTACTGGTACTCGAGGTGTTGGTAAAACGACTATTGCAAGAATTTTTGCGAAATCAGTCAACTGTGAAATTGGTGTAAGCTCTAAACCATGTGGAAAATGTGAAACTTGTGTAGAAATTGATAAAGGACAATCTGTGGACCTCATTGAACTTGATGCCGCATCTCATACTGGCGTTGATAATATGAGAGAAATTCTTGAAAATGCTCAATACACCCCCACTAAAAACCTATATAAAATTTACCTCATTGATGAGGTTCATATGCTTTCTAAAAGTAGCTTTAATGCGCTTTTAAAAACCTTAGAGGAGCCGCCAAAACATATTAAATTTTTACTGGCAACCACTGATCCAAAAAAATTACCAATTACCATTCTATCTCGCTGCCTTCAATTTAACTTAAATAAGCTTTCTCATGATGAAATTTTTAATCATCTTAAATTTATTATGGGCGCAGAAAATCTTAAATTTGAAGACGAAGCACTATCTAAGATTGCTGATTTTGGAAATGGGTCAATGCGAGATGCTCTTAGCCTTTTAGATCAATCAATATCCTATGGAAATGGGAGTGTTAAAGAGGATGATCTCAAAGCAATGCTTGGACTCGTTAGTCACAATGAAATTGTTCAGCTTGCCACAATGGTTATCAATAGAAATGCTCAAGAGGTTTTATTGTTTATAAAAGAGCTTGCACATAAAGGGGAAAATCTAACTAATACTCTTAATGATTTGACTTCGCTGTTTCATAAAATTGCAACAACTCAGGTGATTGATGATGTTAAGCAAGTATCTTCAGAAATAATTGAACTTGCAAGTACTATTTCAGCACAAGATTTGCAGCTTTATTATCAGATTGCAATTAATGGCCAAAAAGATATGCGTCACTCTCCAAGTGAGCAAATTGGACTTGAAATGACTCTTTTAAGAATGATTGCATTTCATCCTGATACTCAGGCTGAAAAAAAAACTCTGAAATCATCTCAAAGTAGCAATAGCATTAACAAAGAACCTCCTAAAGAAAAAATTCAAGGCAACTCTCTGACTAAAGACAAGTTGCCAATCAAAGTGATGGGAGAAAGCATTCAAGCAATAGAAAACCTACTCAACGTAAAATCTCAAGGTGACTGGGAAAAAATAATTACTGAGTTAGGCTTTACTGGTGCTGCAAAAATGCTTGTTAAAAATACAGTATTTGACTCTCTTAAAGACCGCGCTCTTTCGCTCACGTTAAGTGATGACTTTGTTAATTTACTTACGCAAAACACACAAAGCTCAATTGAAAAAACACTTAATGAAGCCTATCCTCAAATAACACTGGTTATCAATCCAGGCTCAACTAATGGAAGCTCCTTATCTCAAAAGGAATCTATAAAAAGTGAAGAAAAACGTAAACAAACAGAAAGTGAATTTTTAAATGATGATGGACTAAAAGAGCTTCAAGAGGTATTTAACTCTCAAGTAGATGTAAAGTCTATTAAATCTATAAAGGAGTCCGATAATGTTTAAAGGTGGAATGGCAGGAATGATGCAAAAAGCAAAGCAAATGCAAGAAGATATGAAGACTGCACAAGAAGAAATTAAATTAATGACTTGTGAGGGCAATTCAGCATCTGGCTCTATTAAAATTATATTAAATGGAGAATATAAAGTTGCCAACATCAATATAGATAATTCGCTATTAACAGACAAAGAAATGCTCGAAGATTTAATTATGTTAGCCTTTAATGATGCGTCTTTAAAAGTCAATAATGCGTCTAAAGATAAAATGAAAAACGTGACCGGTGGTTTAAATCTTCCTTTTTAGCTATCTACTAAATAATAACTATGATTGAAAAACTTAACAAAGCCTTCAGTAAATTACCAGGTGTTGGATCAAAGACTGCCCAAAGATTTATTTACCATCTTTTAGAAAGGGATAGGCCAGGAGGGTTAGAAATCGCCAGAGCTCTAAAAGACGCAATGGAAAATGTTAAAAACTGTGAAAAATGCCGAACTTTGACTGAAAAAAATATTTGTGAAATCTGCTCTAATATTTCACGAGACAATTCTCAGCTATGTATTGTTGAAACCCCATCAGATATTCATGTTATCGAGCAGAGTGGTGTCTATACTGGGAAGTATTTTGTGCTTAGTGGCTATCTTTCTCCAATCGATGGCATTGGCGCAGCTGAACTAGGTTTAAATGAATTAGAAGAACTTCTTAGTAAAAGTGATGTTAGTGAAGTAATTTTAGCAACTAACGCAACAATTGAAGGTGAAGTAACTGCTCATTATATTCATAATTTAGCTAAAAAATATCAAGTAAAAACCACTAGAATTGCTCACGGAATACCACTCGGAGGTGAGCTTGAATACACAGATATTAATACAATTGCACATGCTCTTTCAGGCCGGAAAGATTACGATTAACTAGCCCTTAAAGCCTTATTTTGACTCAACTAATTATTGTATAATATGTCAGTTATATCTGACACCTCGCCTTCATGGAAAAAACATACAACCCAGAGCTAATCGAACAAAAATATCGTGATTTATGGGAACAAGGCGACCTCTTCTCTTCAAAAGCAAATTCAGCTAGTAAAGATTCATACAGCATCGTCCTCCCTCCCCCAAATGTAACTGGTAGCCTTCATATGGGCCATGCTTTTCAGCACACAATTATGGATGTATACACTCGATATAATCGAAGCAAAGGCAAACAAACGTTGTGGCAGCCTGGCACAGATCATGCGGGCATTGCAACTCAAATGGTAGTCGAAAGACAGCTTGGACTTGAGAATATTTCCAGGCATGATCTAGGCCGTGAGAAATTTACTGAAAAAATTTGGGACTGGAAGTCTAAATCTGGCGGCACTATAACTTCCCAAATGAGGCGTTTAGGTGCTTCAGTTGACTGGGAGCGAGAACGTTTTACAATGGATGAACCTCTATCTAAGGCAGTTCAAAAAGTGTTTATTGACCTTTATAATGAAGGCTTAATCTACCGAGGAAAAAGACTAGTCAACTGGGATCCTGTTCTTTTAACTGCAGTATCTGACTTGGAAGTCATCAGCACTGAGGAGCAAGGTTTTTTATGGCATATCAGATATCAAGTTGCAGAATCTGATGAAGTCCTAGTTGTTGCTACAACAAGACCAGAAACCATGCTTGGAGACACAGCTGTTGCAATTCATCCCGAAGATACTCGTTACCAGCATCTTATTGGGAAATTTATAAACCTTCCTCTTTCTGACAGAAGAATTCCAATTATTGCTGACGACTATGTAGATATGGAATTTGGAACAGGGTGCGTAAAAATTACTCCTGCTCATGATTTTAATGACTATGAAATTGGACAAAGACATAGCCTTGAAATTATCAATATATTAACTGATGATGCCAGCATAAACATTAACGCTCCTGATAAATATCAAGGGCTTGACCGTTTTGATGCGCGCAAAGAGGTTGTTAAAGACCTTGAAAGTCAAAATTTAATTGAAAAGATTGATCCGCACACTCTTATGGTTCCAAGGGGTGACAGAACTAATAGCATTATTGAGCCCTACATGACTGACCAATGGTTTGTTAAAGTTAAGCCTTTAGCAGGGCCTGCTATAGATGCTGTAAAAAACGGCGATATTCGATTTGTTCCTGAAAACTGGAATAAAACTTATTTTAATTGGATGGACAATATCGAAGATTGGTGTATTTCCCGTCAAATTTGGTGGGGACACCGAATACCTGCTTGGTATGACAAGGAAGGAAATCTCTACGTGGCAAACAATCTTGAAGAAGCTCAGGCTCAGGCTGGAGTTGGAATTGATTTAGAGCAAGATGAAGATGTTTTAGATACTTGGTTCTCTTCTGCATTATGGCCTTTTTCTACTCTAGGGTGGCCAGAGAAAACCCCTGAATTATCTCGCTTTTATCCAACTAGTGTTCTTGTTACTGGCTTTGATATCATATTTTTCTGGGTAGCTCGTATGATTATGTTTGGGCTAAAATTTGCTAAAGACGTGCCCTTCAAAGATATTTATATTACCGGTCTTATTAAGGACGGCAATGGCCAAAAAATGAGCAAATCTAAGGGCAATGTATTAGATCCTATTGACTTGATTGATGGTATCTCACTTAACGACCTTCTTGAGAAAAGAACTCAAGGAATGATGCAACCAAAATTAGCTGAAAAAATTCAAAAGCAAACTAAAAAAGAGTTTCCTGATGGTATTCCTGCCTTTGGAACTGATGCAATACGTTTTACCTTTGCTGCTTTAGCATCATTTGGTCGAGATATTAAATTTGATCTAAAAAGGGTTGAGGGCTATCGAAATTTTTGTAATAAACTTTGGAATGCTTCACGCTTTGTCCTGATAAATCTTGAATCTAAATCAATTAATGTTAACGCTGTGTTGTCTAGTCAAGATAAATGGATACTGTCCAGGCTTCAGCACACAAAAATTGAAGTTGAAAAACATTTGGCTGATTATCGATTAGATTTGATGAGTCAAACTCTATATGAATTTGTTTGGCATGATTATTGTGACTGGTACTTAGAGCTCTCAAAGCCACTGCTAGAAAATAATAAGACAAAACAAGGCTGTGAAGCGACTCTTTTGAAAGTTCTCTCAGAAACTTTAATCTTACTGCACCCAATCATTCCTTTTATCACAGAAGAAATTTTTGAACAATCTCAAAAGCTTCTTAGTAGCTCTGATGAAAAGCTTATTTCACAGTCCTTTCCTGCGCCTGAGAGGACTCTTTTTAATAATGATGCAGAATCTGAGATCGAATGGCTGAAAGAATTTATTTTAGGGATTAGAAAAATCAGAGGCGAAATGAATATTTCTCCTGGAAAGCCTTTGCAATGCTTTATCAAGAGCTTTAATTCCAAAGACAAAGATTACATTGAAAATAACAAATCAATTATCTTTACGCTAGCTAAATTAGGCAGCATTGAACTAATAGAAGTTGATAAAGAAGAGCCTGAGTCTGCAATTGCACTAGTGGGAGAAATGAAAATTTTAATTCCCTTAGCAGGCCTTATCGACAAAGATGCTGAAAAAGATAGACTTAATAAAGAAATTAATAAATTAATAAAACTTAAAGCTCAATTCTCAGGAAAGCTAAATAACAAGAAATTTATAAGCGGTGCCCCTGAATCTGTAGTTCAAAAAGAGCAAGACAAACTTGCTACTGTTAAAAAGGCATTGCAAGACATGGAGTCGCAACTTGAAAAAATTTCTTTACTATGACATACAGTGTAATTCATTGAAAAATCATGGAAAAAACATTTTTAGGAATTTCATTTTGATAGAATACTGATAAAATCAAATATGAATAAATATAAAGTAATAATATTGACTCTAATTCTCCTAGCTTTTAAAGTTAGCGCAGAATCCTTCGTCTACATTACCGACCAACTAGATATCCCTATAAGAGCGGATCAAAACTTTGGTGAAAATATTATTCGTCTTCTTCCATCTGGAACCGAACTTTCTTTATTGCAAAGTACTGAAGATGGATGGGCTCAAGTTCAATTTGATGAAACTATTGGATGGATTAAATCGTTTTATATATCAAATGAGCCTCCTGCGCGTGAGGAGCTTAAAAAGCTCACAAGAACTCATAACGCTAACAAACTATTAATATCCAAACTTTCTAGTGAAAAGGAAGTTTTAGAGACCGAACTTTTAACTTTGAAACAAGAAAATACAAACTTAGTCATTCAGAGTTCAAAGTCGCAGGCTGAAAAGGAGCATATTGAACAAATTTATCAAGATGCCCTAAAGCTAGAGCATGAAAATGAAAAACATATTCAAGAAAAACTTCAACTAAAAACAGAGCTTCAATTAGCTCAAAATAATACTCAAATTCAAAAAGACACCAGCTCTAGAAATTGGTTCATAGTTGGTGCAATAGTACTTTTCTTTGGAATGATAGTTGGTTTTATCATCCCTAACCTTCTTAATAGAAGGCGGTACTAATAAATTAGGAGAACTAAATGAAGGAATTAAAAAAAGCGCTCACCTTTGATGACATATTACTAGTCCCAGCTCACTCTGAAGTACTTCCAAAAGAAGTTGACTTAACATCAAAGCTCACAAGCCAAATTACATTAAATATACCTATCATCTCTGCTGCAATGGACACAGTTACTGAGGGAAAACTTGCTATTGCAATTGCCCAAGAAGGTGGCATGGGAGTGATTCATAAAAACATGTCTATTGAAGCGCAAGCTAGAGAAGTAAGAAAAGTAAAACGTTTCGAGTCTGGAATCATCAGGGACCCTATTAGTATTGAACCATCTGCTAGCATTAAAGACGTATTTGCTCTTCAAGCTCAGCACGGCATTTCAGCACTACCAGTTGTCTCAAATAATATCTTAGTTGGCCTTATTACAAGTCGTGATGTTTTATTTGAAACGCGCCTTGATGAGATAGTTGAAAATGTAATGACTCCTCAAGAATCACTAATTACAGTTAAAGAAGGTGCTTCAATGGAAACTGTTCGCAAACTCCTACAAAAGCACCGTATTGAAAGGGTTTTAGTTACTGATGAAAAATTTAAACTTGGTGGAATGATTACCGTTAGTGATATTAAGAAAACCAGTGACTTTCCTAAAGCTGCAAAGGATGATTTAGAGAGACTTATTGTTGCAGCTGCAGTTGGTGTTGGAAAAGGAACAGGAGATCGTATTAGCGCTCTGGTAAAGGCTGGCGTCGATGTTATAGTTATTGACACTGCACATGGTCATTCACAAGGAGTACTTGATCGCGTCATCAAAACAAAAAAAGACTTTCCTGATTTAGAAATTATTGCTGGAAACATTGCAACCGCAGAAGCCGCTTTAGATCTTGTTAAAGCCGGTGCTGATAGTGTAAAAGTTGGAATTGGGCCAGGAAGTATATGCACAACTAGAATTGTCGCAGGTGTTGGGGTACCTCAAATTAGCGCAATTTCTGATATTGCTTATGCCCTTAAAGGAACCAATGTGACAGTAATTGCTGATGGAGGTGTTCGTTTCTCTGGTGATGCAGCTAAGGCCTTTGCAGCTGGAGCTCACTGCGTTATGCTTGGCTCTATGCTTGCTGGAACCGAAGAGTCACCTGGAGAGGTTGAACTATTTCAAGGAAGATCTTATAAAGCATATAGGGGCATGGGCTCAATTGGTGCAATGGGTCAAGCTCATGGCTCGTCAGATCGATACTTTCAAGCCGAACTTGCAGCTGAAAAACTAGTTCCAGAAGGGATAGAAGGAAGAGTCCCTTTCAAAGGCTCTATACGGCCTATTATTCATCAGATGGTCGGAGGTATAAGATCATCTATGGGTTATACTGGCTGTAAAAATCTTGAAGCCATGAGAACAAAGGTTCAATTCGTGCAAGTTACTCCAGCTGGCATGACAGAATCTCATGTTCATGATGTTTCAATTACTAAGGAAGCGCCAAACTACCATCAATAGAGAAAAGTTTTTAATCTTCTTCTAAAGCCTTAAGCTTAGCAAAACTTTTCTTGTAGCCTGGTTTAGCAAGAATCTCTAAATAAAATGATTTCAAGCTCTCTGCTTCTGCCTCACTAATGCACTTACTTATTTCAGAAGATAAAATAACCTCGGCCTTTTCTTCTGAAGGGCCAAACTTGCAATCAAAATTCCAACAATCAAAATCATTAGGAAGTAATTTTCTATTCTCTCTCTTTAAATATTTTTTAACGTCACGCCGAGCTGCCTCGATAAGTCTAGCTGGTTTAATTTTAGGATGAATCAATTCAAATGTCTTTTTCATTATTGAATTACTAGAAATGTTTAAAAAGTGTGTATTTTAATTAAATAAGCGCATAGCAGTTAAGTTACTTTAACAACACAGCAAACCTTTTTGATTATTAATCATAATGCTTAATATAATTTTCCAAAAAAAGTCATTCTTGCCGACTCTGAAAGCTTTACATCAGGCTCAGAATTGTAAGCTAAAACCGACAACACTCTTGTCAAATCTCCTTCTGTCGGTGTTACTCGGTGTATAGCGTTTTTACCTCGAAATAAAACAAGTGAACCATTTTCCATTTTTAATTTGTTAGGTGAGCATCTGTTATCTAGTAAAAGCGAAACTTGATCGTAATTATTTTCATTATTAGAAGAGTTTCTAAAATCACGAATGTACTCAAATCTCCCTCCAGATATGGGCTTTTGTATTAACAATGTAATCGCAAAAGAAGAGTTATCAAAGTGCCAACCTAGCTCCTGCCCTTCCTTAGCATAATGAATATTTATTGAAGATAATTCGTCATCATATTTATATAATGATTTTTCGCTTAAAACCTCGCAAAGAAACTCTTTAAAACTTTTCGAATTATAAAGAAACCTTAAATAAGAGTCACTTGGAACCTGATTATCTGTAACACATCCTTTTGAAGATATCACGGTTTTGTTTCTTGGATGACTGTCTTGAAAACTAGGGTCTGAAGGCTCTAAATAAACATTATGTTTGTTGACACAGTAATAAGCTAAATCTTCTTGTTTATTAGCCTCTTTAAGAATTGTTTTGATTGTACCCTTTAAAAGAAAATCTGTAAGAACAAGCACCCCTTCTTTATCTAATTTTCTTTTGCACTCAGTCCTATAAATAGAGCTATTAATTGGATGCTTATCTATATCGATAATAGCTGATAATTTATTTTTATTTGTCATCACAAATTAAGTGTTTAATTTTCATCATAAAAATAATTATATATACAACCAATAAAGATAATTTGTTGTATTCAAGCTTTATGTTAATAGATAATTAATCAACAATTTAAAAGGAGCATAATGATTCATTTCGGCCAAATTTCTAAAAAACAGTTTCTAGAAGAGTATTGGCAAAAAAAACCACTTCTAATTAAAAACGCCCTTCCAAAATTTATTAGTCCTCTATCTCCCGAGGAAATTGCAGGGCTTTCTTGTGAAGAAGAATTTGAATCTAGAATTGTGACTGGATCAATTTCAATGAATAAATGGGATGTAAAAGAAGGGCCATTTAATGAAAAAATCTTTGAGCGGCTTCCAAATAACAATTGGACTCTTTTGGTTCAAGGAGTGGACCGATACATAAGTGAAGTTCATCAAATTATTAGTGAGTTTGATTTTATTCCAAGATGGCGCTTTGATGACGTAATGATATCTTTTGCAGCATTAGGTGGAAGCGTTGGACCTCATTACGATCATTATGATGTATTTTTACTTCAAGGACTTGGAAGACGGCAATGGACAACAAGTACAATTGATTGCAATCCTGAAAATTACTTAAAAAATACTCCACTTCGAATAATGAAAAATTTTATTAAAGAAACCACTTGGGAGGCTGGACCTGGAGACATTGTCTACATACCTCCAAAAGTGGCTCATCATGGTGTAAGTCTTGATGATGAATGCATAACACTCTCGATTGGCTACAGATCTTACCTAAATAATGAAATGCTGAGTTCACTTGAACTCTCAGAAAATAAGACTGATGCCTATCTTAAAGATCCAGAATGGGAAGTGGATATTAATCCGGCTGAAATTACTCAATCAGTAATTGAGCAATCGAGAAGATTTTTAAAAATTAATACGCTGCCTGAAGACTTCTTTGGTTGCTTTGTAACCAAGCTTGATCCTGAGGATGAAAAAAAATTTAATGAAATTAGAGCCTACTATGCTCAAGAAGAGATAGAAGAGCTTGGTTTGTATCAACTTCATCCAATATGCAAAATAGCATACCAACTTATCAATCAAGAGTTGAGAGTATTCATTAATGGTGAAATCTTTAATTGTAGCGATATAGATGAAGACTTAATCGTTAGCTTTTCCAACACAAGAAAACTTCAATTAAGCAATAAAAGTAGGGATTTAGTAGAGCGATTAGTATCGTTATCTCTCATCGATAAATCGACATAAAACTATTCAAGGTTTTTAAATTTAAGATTTAATTATTTAAAGCTTACTAAGCATCAATACTCAATGAGAACAGGCAAATTTAGTACATTCGAGAAAAAGAATTAGGGGATAATTCAACTGTTTTATGGATTTTGGTAAGTTTTATCTCAAGCGTACCTATTGGGTATGTTTTAAATAAAGCTTATTACGTTAAACCATAAAACGTTTTTTATTTTATTGGAGTAACGCAATGGACATGAATATAGTTCAAAAAAGTTTTACGTTTGGCAACAGTCAAATCACATTTGAAACAGGCAGAATCGCACGACAATCTCATGGAGCTGTTTTAGCTAGCATGGATGATACACAAGTACTAGTTAGCGTTGTGGGAGCAAAAGATGCCAAACCAGGCCAATCTTTTTTTCCATTATCAGTAGATTATATTGAAAAGACTTATGCAGCAGGAAAAATCCCTGGTGGCTTTCTTAAAAGAGAAGGGCGTCCAAGTGAAAAAGAGACATTAACTTCTCGCTTAATCGATCGCCCTATTCGTCCATTATTTCCAAATGGCTATATGAATGAAGTTCAAGTTATGATTCAGGTTATTTCTGCAAATAAAAATGTAGATCCTGATATTTTAGCAATGCTTGGAACTTCTGCAGCATTGGCAATTGCTGGGGTTCCTTTTAAAGGGCCAATTGGTGCTGCTCGCGTTGGTTACAAAGATGGAAGCTACATTATTAACCCAACATACTCTGACCTTAAAACTTCAGAACTTGATATGGTTGTTGCTGGAACCAAAGACGCTGTATTAATGGTTGAATCTGAGGCAAGTGAACTCTCAGAGGACGTAATGCTTGCAGCTGTTATGTTCGCACATGAGCAGTTTCAAGTAGTAATTGATAGTGTTGCTGAATTTGCAAAAGAGTTAGGAGTCTCTCCTCGTGAATGGGAAGCGCCAGCTGAAGATGAATCTCTATTGTCTTCAATTAAATCTAAATTCGAAAGTAAAATTTCTGAAGCTTATCAGACTGTTGACAAGATGGAGCGTTATGAAAAAATGGGCGAGATTAAAGACGCTGCCCTTGAAGAATTTATTAGTGATGCTGATGATTCACCAAGCTCTGATGACGTTAAAAACTATATTAAAAAAATTGAAAAATCAACTGTTAGAGAACGAATTTTAAAGGGTGAGCCAAGGATCGATGGAAGAGACAGTTCAACGGTTCGCGAGCTAGCTATTGAAACAGGTGTATTAGAAAATACCCATGGTTCAGCACTTTTTACGCGCGGTGAAACCCAAGCCCTTGTTGTTACAACTCTAGGGTCAAAAAGAGATGGACAGCTTATTGAAAAGCTTGAATCAAATGATCGTATTGAAGATCACTTCATGCTTCATTACAATTTCCCTCCTTACTGTGTTGGTGAGACAGGTCGTGTAATGGGCGTCAAACGTCGGGAAATTGGCCATGGTCGGTTGGCACGCAGAGGAATTGCAGCTTGCCTTCCAAGTATTGAAGAATTTCCATACACTATCCGCATTGTTTCAGAAATAACTGAATCTAATGGTTCTAGCTCTATGGCAAGTGTCTGTGGCTCTTCACTTTCACTTATGGATGCAGGCGTTCCAATTAAAGCCCCCGTTGCTGGAATTGCTATGGGTCTTGTTAAGGATGAAGATCGTTTTACAGTCTTAACTGACATTCTTGGTGATGAAGATCACCTTGGTGATATGGACTTTAAAGTTGCTGGAACAGCAAAAGGCATCAATGCACTTCAAATGGACATCAAAATTGATGGCATCACTGAAGACATTATGTCAATTGCACTTAAGCAAGCCAAAGAAGCAAGACTTAATATTCTTGGACAAATGAACCAAGTTATTTCTGAGCCTAATGCTGCATCAAAAAATGCTCCTAAAACTAAAGTTATCAAAATCCCTACTGATAAGATTCGTGATGTAATTGGTAAAGGTGGTGAGACTATTAGAGGTATCGTTGCCCAATCAGGCGCTAGCGTTGATGTTGATGATGAAGGAAATGTTAATGTTTTTGCAAATGACACTGAAAGCTTTGAAAAAGCAGTTCAGATGGTTAAAGATGTCACTGCAGTTCCTGAATTAAACAAAGTGTATATGGGCAAGGTAGCAAAAATAGTCGAATTTGGTGCTTTTGTTACAATCATGCCTAATCAGGATGGACTTCTTCATGTATCTGAAATTGCACATGAAAGAGTTGAAAAAGTTGAAGATCATCTTAAGGAAGGTCAAGAAATTGAGGTTAAAGTTCTTGGAATAGACCGAGGAAGAATTAAACTTTCTAGAAAGGCTTTAATTGATAAGTAATTAATAAAGCCACCGAAAGGTGGCTTTTTTATTGAATATAATAAATTATGCCAGATAATAAATTAATAGAACTAGAAGAAAAAATATCATATCTTCAAAATATGCTCGATGAACTTAATATGGTTATTTTCCGTCAAGGTGAAAAAATTGAAAAACTCACTAGTCAAATTAAAGAAACTAATGAAAAGATAATTAGTCAATCTGAGTCACAACCTGAACAATCTGTAGTGCTTGATGACAAGCCGCCACATTATTAACTTGGATTAAATTATCTTAAAAGAGAGGATTTTAGAGCTTATTAAGGGAGGATATGAAAGCAATGAGTTTTCTAGCTACTAAACAATAGCCTGGTTTCGCCTCATCATCACTATAAGGGCTAAGCCATTAAGTCCCCAAACCAAGCTTAAGAGATACATATTAAAGGTCAATCCAATATATTCAGCCAAATAACCAACCAATGCTGGTCCAAAAATAAAGCCAGCAAATCCCATAGTTATAAGATTAGCAACAGTTAAAGATATAGGCTCGTCTGTCAGCCTGATAGCTTGCCTAAGAATAATTGCTATAAAGTTAGCTGTGCCAAAACCGAATAGTATCATTCCAAAAATAATTACATAAAAATTTGACGTTAATATTGATAGAAAAAGTATTATGCCTGCAATAATACTTAAATAACCACCAACTAATTTTTCGCTATATTTATTAATCATTTTTGAAGCGATTAGTCTTGCAAAAATCTCACCAACATTAAAGGCAACAATGACGGCTCCTCCTAAGAAGAGGGGCACTAATAAATCTTTTGTCAGCCATAAAGCAGACCAATCAAGAATTATGCCCATGGTTGCATAATTCATCATCATTAAAAAGCCAAAAATTAGTATTGATTTTTTTGGAAATTTAAATCTTGGTGTTTTCTTTAAATCTTCAAGCGTTTTTAAGAGTCCAAACTTAAATATTATTAGTGCTCCTAAAACAAGCATTGATCCAGATATAGAAAAAATTAAACTTACACTTTCGATGTACTTGATTGTAAAAAATGCAGTAATAGCTCCCGCTAATGAGCCAAGGCTAAATGCAGCGTGGTATAAAGGCGTAATGACTCTAGAAGTCTTCTCTTCAATCATTGATATTTGTGACTGAGCAGAAGGGCTAAAAAAACCTACAAAAAAACCAAACGGTGCAAAAGCTAATAAAAACCAGAAGTAATTTGGTGATAGTATTAATAGTAATGGAAGGTACGAAATACCAAGTAAGCCAATCGTAATTGCATTTTTAGTTCCAATTTTTGGAACAATTAATCTCCCAGATGTTTGGTTACCTATTAAATTTGCAATGCCAAAAACTAGAAGGCCAATACCAATTTCCGCCTCAGATATTTGAAGTCTTTCAGCGTTCCAAGGGATATAAACAAAATATAATCCAATCTGAAAGAGCACTAAGAAGGCACTAAGAAAGACAGTATAAATACCATTATTATATTTAGCACTCTGAGTCATATCAACGCTCAAACCACTATTTGGGCTTTAGTGCACTTTGATTAATTAAAACCCCCTTCCAGCCATTACTCATGAAGCTGCGAATATTTAAATGGGAATTATGATTTTCAGTCTCATCAATAACTGAGTGGTAATGTTCACCAAAACACCTTAAGGTTTCTGATTCAGAAAGAGAGTGCATCAAGCCAAAACAGAAAACCTTTGCAGTGCCTTGGTTTTCTTCTTTCGAGTTAACAAGACCACTATTTGTAAAAGCGACATTTAAAAATTCGTATTCTTGATCAATGAGATTAGTAAAGTCAGAAAAATCCATCTTAACGCCTGATCTAAGCTGCTCGAGATACTCGCTGGTATTCATCGTTTTTTATGTATACATTGGGTTTGACTTATTAACATCAATATTAAGTTTTTTAATAGCGCTTTTAATTATTTTTAAATCCAGCAAGCCGTCATCAACAAGCGCCTTTAATGTTACAAAAACAATATAATTTGCATTCACCTCAAAAAAGTATCTAAGCTCTTTACGAGAATCTGACCTACCAAATCCATCTGTACCTAATACTTCATAATGAAGAGGTATATGCTTGCGAACTTGCTCTGCATAATTTCTCATATAGTCTGTAGCTGCAATTACTGGGCCAGAAGATTTGCTTAAGCACTGCGTTATGTATGGAACCTTCTTATTTTTACTTGTACTAAATAAATTTTCACGGTCAATTTTTTGAGCCTCTCTTGTAATCTCATTAAAACTAGTAACACTCCAAACATGGGACATAACGCCCCAGTCTTTTGAGAGCATATCAGCTGCTTTTTCAACCTCTCTAAGAATAGCACCACTTCCTAATAATTGAACTTCAATTTTGGATTTTCCTACTACTTTTAATGGATACATTCCCTTAATAATTCCTTCTTCAGCGCCTTTAGGAATAGCAGGATGAATATAGTTCTCATTCATAAGTGTTATGTAATAAAAAACACTTTCCATATTCTCATACATTCGGCGCATGCCTTCACGCAGAATAACTGCTAATTCATACGCATAAGTTGGATCGTAGGAAATACAATTTGGAATAGTATTAGCAACAATCAATGAATCCCCATCTTGATGCTGAAGACCTTCACCAGCAAGCGTCGTTCTTCCAGCAGTACCACCCATCAAAAAACCCTTGGCTTGCATATCTCCAGCAGCCCAAGCCAGATCACCAACCCTTTGAAAACCAAACTTTGAATAATAAATATAAAAAGGAATCATTGTGACATTATGAGAAGCATAAGATGTTGCAGCAGCAATCCAGTCAGAAATTGCTCCAGCTTCATTGATGCCTTCTTGAAGAACCTGGCCTTTAATATCTTCTTTATACCACATAACTTTATCAGAGTCTTCTGGCTCATAGAGCTGACCAGAGGAAGAATAAATGCCCATTTGCCTAAAAAGACCCTCCATTCCAAAAGTTCTCGCCTCATCAGGAACAATAGGAACAACTCTTGGGCCAATCTCTTTATCTCGAATTAATAGCGACAGAAAGCGTACAAATGCCATTGTGCTTGACATTTCCTTTTCATCAGTAGATTTTAGCAAAGGATCAAAAACGTTCAGTTTTGGTATATTAAAGGTCTCCAGCTCAAAACTTCTAACGGGTAGATATCCGCCCAAAGCTTCACGCCTCTCTCTAAGATATTTAAGCTCTTCACTATCTTCAGCAGGCTTATAAAAATTAAGCTCTTCTGCATCTTTTTTAGTAACAGGAATATCAAATCTCTGAGCAACACGAACTAGTGCATCAACACCTAATTTCTTCTGGCTGTGGGTAGTGTTTTGTCCTTCACCAGCCTCACCCATTCCGTAGCCTTTGACTGTTTTTGCCAAAATAACTGTAGGCTGTCCCTTATGCTCTTTAGCTGCTTTATAAGCTTGAAAAACCTTATTTGGATCGTGACCACCGCGAGTAAGCCCAAAAATTTCATCATCAGACATATGCTCAACAAGCTTCAGGGTTTCAGGGTACTTTCCAAAAAAATGCTTCCGCACATAAGCACCATCTTTTGCTTTATAGGCTTGATACTCTCCATCCACAACTTCTTCCATTCTTTGCCTCAAAAGACCTGAAGTGTCATTAGCAATTAGCTTATCCCAACCCCTACCCCAGATAACTTTAATGACATTCCAGCCGGCACCTCGAAACATTCCTTCAAGCTCTTGGATGATCTTACCATTGCCTCGAACAGGTCCATCTAGGCGCTGAAGATTACAGTTAATAACAAAAATAAGGTTGTCGAGTTTTTCTCGCCCTGCCAAAGAAATAGCCCCAAGAGACTCAGGCTCATCTGTTTCACCATCCCCTATGTATGCCCAAACGGTTCTTTTGTCAGTTTTAATAATTTCTCGGTGCTGAAGGTATTTCATAAAACGTGCTTGAAATATCGCCATTATTGGACCTAACCCCATAGATACTGTTGGAAACTGCCAAAAATTTGGCATTAGCCATGGGTGTGGATAGGATGACAATCCATCTTGATTAGCCTCCTGCCTAAAGTTGAGCATTTGCTTTTCAGTAATTCTTCCTTCTAGAAAAGCTCTTGAATATATACCAGGTGCAATATGGCCTTGAAAAAATATTAGGTCTGCCCCCTGATCCAATTCACCCCCTCGATAGAAATGATTGAAACCAACTTCATATAAGGTAGCGCTAGAAGCAAATGAAGCAATATGACCTCCAAGCTCGGATGAGACTTGATTTGCTTTAACAACCATGATCATTGCGTTCCATCGAATGATAGATTTAATTCGATGCTCAATATTGTGCTTAACAACAAGTTCAGTTTCTTTTTCTACTGGAATTGAATTTAAATAAGCAGTATTAACGCCTTGCGGTAAATTCATCCCATCTTCATGGGCCATATCCGTTAATTTTTGGAGAATATATTTGGCTCTGTCTTGCCCTTCAAACCTAGCAACAGATCTAAAGGCCTCTAACCACTCAATAGTTTCTTGGGGATCAATATCTTTTTGGGACATAAATATAATTTAATTCAACAGAAAATGTTTGAAATTCAACTTTTGTGGATATTATCCCTAAAAAGTTAGCTCAAAATCACTTTAATAAACATCAGTTTAAGGTTAGAGAAAAGTCTTTATAGATATTGAGAAAAGTTGATTAGCTAGCATTATCAATAAATCTTTTATTTTGTTCTCTTAGAAATCTTCTGTCGCTTTCTAAAATAAATATTTGTTAAAATAAGCGCATCTTAAATCTTTACAAATATTTTAATGAATATTCCAACTTCAATCTTCAAAGCCTACGATATAAGAGGTATCGTTGAAACTGAACTAACACCAGAAATTGTCAAATTAATAGGTAAGGCTGTTGGTAGCGAATCTATTGAAAAAGGTGAAAGAGGTGTTGTTGTAGGAAGAGATGGGCGCTTAACGGGACCAGAATTATCAGATGCGTTGATTTCAGGCCTTATTGAGAGTGGCTGTCACGTTGTGAATATAGGAATGGTTCCATCTCCAGTTGTGTATTTTGCAACTTACACCAAAGGAGCAACGTCAGGGGTCATGATTACTGGGTCGCACAACCCTGCAGAATATAATGGATTAAAAATTATGGTCGCAGGTGAAACACTCTCGGCAGAAAGAATTCAAGACCTACTTAGAAGGATTAATGAGAATAATTTTTCTTCTGGCTCTGGAACCTCAACCTCTATAAATATCGATCAAAACTACATAGACACCATTAAGTCAGATATCAAAATTGAGAAAGACCTCAAAATTGTCATTGATTGTGGCAATGGCGTAGCAGGTAACATTGCACCTCAATTGTTTGAAGCATTAGGCGTTAAAGTCACCAAACTCTTTTGTTTAGTTGATGGCAGGTTTCCAAACCACCATCCAGATCCCTCTAAACCCGAAAATTTACAAGATTTAATCCAAGAAGTTAAAGAGACTAATTCTGACTTAGGTCTTGCTTTTGATGGAGATGGAGATAGGCTAGGATTGGTTGACAACAGAGGTCAAATCATTTGGGCTGATCAGCAAATGATGCTTTACTCTAAGGATGTATTAAGCAGAAATAAAGGTGCAAAAATTATTTTTGATGTAAAGTGTACTTCACTTTTACCTGCATTTATTTCTGAAAATGGAGGTGAACCAGTTATGTCCAGAACTGGTCACAGCTTTATTAAACAAAAACTTAAAGAAACTAAAGCGGAGTTAGCAGGAGAAATGTCAGGGCATATTTTCTTTAAGGAGCGTTGGTATGGCTTTGATGATGCTCTTTATACTGGAGCTAGGCTATTAGAAATTATCTCTAAGAGCAATAAGTCGTGTTTTGAAATTTTTGATGAAATGCCGGCAAACCTAAGCACCCCTGAAATTAATATTAACTTTGAGAAGCATGGTCAGCAATTTGAAGCAATGAATAAATTATCAGCGGACATTAATTTTCCAGATGCCACTATTAATACTATTGATGGCGTTAGAGTCGACTATGAAAATTGTTGGGGGCTTGTCAGGGCTTCCAATACAACTCCTTGCTTAGTTTTACGTTTTGAAGCTAATGACAATGAATCGCTGAATGAAATAAAGACAAAGTTTGCTGAATGGCTTAAATCGAATGGTATTTCTGCAGACTCTTTATAGTTGAAAAATTTAAGAAATAAGGTTTAAAATACATTTTTTATCTTTGCAAGACAATATTCTTATAAAGATTAATGATACTTAAAACTTGGAGTGAACCCAATGGATGGACATGTCAACTTTACCCTTTCAGACCGCTTAAGGAAATCCCCATATTACGAGGCTACTCTTAAAGCCGGAGCTAAAACTTTCACGTTATACAACCATATGATTATGCCCACTTCTTATGAAGGTGCAGAGGCTGACTACTGGAATTTAATGAATAACGTCACGATGTGGGATGTTGCTGCTGAGAGGCAAGTTGAAATAATTGGTGGTGATGCGTATAAGTTTGTTGAATATATTACTTCTAGAGATCTCTCAAAACTCCAAATTGGTCAAGGAAAATATATCCTTATTACTGATGAAAATGGTGGAATTATAAATGATCCAATAATATTAAGATTGGCTGAAAATCATTTTTGGCTATCGATTGCTGATAGTGATGTTTTACTGTGGACTCGTGGACTTGCCTGCGGACTAGGTTGGGATGTTCAGATTAGTGAGCCGGATGTATCTCCTTTAGCGATTCAAGGCCCTAATAACCTACCATTGATGCTTGACCTCTTTGATGACTGGGTTAAAGACCTTAAGTACTTCTTTTTTAGAGAATGCGAATTAGAAGGTATTCCTTTAATTGTTCAGCGTTCAGGCTGGAGTAAGCAAGGTGGATTTGAGCTCTATCTTCGTGACGGCTCTCAAGGTCAAAAACTTTGGGACATTGTTGCCAATGCTGGAAAAAAGTATGACATCAAACCTGGAACACCAAATAATATTGAAAGAGTTGAGTCGGGTCTTTTTTCATGGGGTAATGACATGGATATAAATAGTAACCCCCTAGAGCTTCCTTTAGCTAATTTTTGTCAGCTCGATAAAGAGGCTGATTACTTAAGTCGAAATGCACTCCATAGAATACGCTCTGAAGGCATCACTAAAAAATTAGTCGGCCTTGTTATTGAAGGTGATGCATTTATTGGTGGCTGTGCTAGTCCATGGCAAGTTAAAAGCGGTAATAAAGTATGTGGAAAGGTTACTAGCGCTGCATATTCACCAAGACTAAAAATTAATATGGCTATGGCAACTCTTGACAAAGGCTTCAATGATATAGACTCAGAAGTAGATATAGAAACGCCTTGGGGCAAAAGACTAGGAAAGGTTTCAACAATACCTTTTAGCTAAATGAAATTATGGAATTAACTGTCTGGCTTGGGCTATTAGCATCTGCACTTTTTATTAGTATATCCCCTGGCCCTGGAGCAATTTTTTCAATAAGTCAAGGCACACAATATGGACTGAAGAGATCCATAATTTCAGTAATCGGGCTGCAACTTGGATTAATGAGTCAAATTATATTTCTACTGCTAGGGCTAGGAGTATTAATTGACCAGTTTCCAAGTATTTTTTCAATAATTAAAATACTGGGAATGCTTTACTTAATTGCGCTAGGTGTTATGCAGTGGTTTAAAAAAATTGAACAGATATCTACTTCTAAAGCCTACCTAGACAAAGCTTTTAGCCCCTTGAATTCTATTCTAAAGGGTTTTTTTGTGAACATAACAAACATCAAAGGCACCGTTTTTTTTCTTGCATTAATACCACTTTTTGTCGATTTAACTGCCCTTAAAATTTCTACTTGTTTAATTTTAACTGCGACATTAATTAGTGTTGATTTAATTGTAATGATTGGCTATGTCATGCTTGCTGAAATATCAAAATCATTTCTGTCGGACCCAAAAAAAATATTATGGCAAAATAGAGTTACTGGTTCCACATTGATTCTTATTGGTTTAATAATGGGTACGTCTTAACTAGATTTTTATGAGTGTCTTTCATTTAGCATATACAGTGACTGATCTAGAATCTACAAGAAGATTCTACGGGGGGCTTTTAGGGTGTATTGAGGGAAGAAGCTCAGAAACATGGGTAGATTTCAATTTTTTTGGAAACCAACTCTCACTTCATGTTGGTGAGATAATAAAAAGTAGCAAAACTAGCTCAAGCGTAGAAGGTGTTTCAGTTCCTATGCCTCACTTTGGTTGTGTACTCGATTGGAATACCTTTTATGATTTAGCCCATAAACTGAAATCAGAACCTGTTAAATTTATTATTACTCCTAATGTTAGGTTTTTAGGCCAACCTGGCGAGCAAGCAACAATGTTTTTTGAGGACTATTCAGGCAACTCTATCGAACTCAAAGCCTACAAAAATTCAACAGAAGTTTTTAGCAAATAACTACGCCAAAGGTTCATAAATGTTAGAAGTATTAAGTATTGAGACAATAATAACTTTTATTACTGCATCTGTAGTTCTAAGCCTCGTTCCTGGGCCTGACAATCTATTTGTTATGAGTAATTCAGCTTTAAGGGGATGGAGGATTGGACTCTATACTACACTTGGCCTTTGCACAGGACTCATAGGACACACAATCTTAGTTGCGATTGGGGTAAGTGTTATTTTTCAAACAAGTGCAATTGCCTTCAATGGACTGAAAATTATTGGCGCTTTTTACCTTTTGTATCTTGCATGGCTCTCGATTCAAAATAAAGAGTTAAACTTAGGGAAAGCCTCTCAAGACAGCGCTAATAAATCATACTATTTAACTGGTGTTGTTATGAACCTAACCAACCCAAAGGTAGCAATCTTTTTTTTGGTATTTTTGCCTCAGTTTGTAAATTCTAATAATAATGTCTCATCTCAGATATTTCTACTTGGATTACTATTCATTTTTAGTGCTTTTTTTGTTTTTACATCAATTGCCTATTTATCTAGCTTCCTTGAAGGAACATTAAAAAAATCAAAAACTATAAATAAAAATCTTAACCTTGTTGCAGCTTTAATATACATTGCCCTAGCGGTTAATCTTTTTTTTATTCACTTATAGGTAATTATGAAAAATATTTCTGCAATTACAACTAGCTATAAATCTAATCATAAAGAAATATGTGAAGTCAGATTTAAAGTTTTTGTTGATGAGCAAAATGTCCCGGAAGAGCTTGAAATAGATGGGCTTGATGATGACGCTACTCATGTGCTTATATCATTAGATGACAAGGCAATAGGAACAGGCAGAATTTTGTCTGATGGGCATATAGGAAGGGTAGCTGTTTTAAAACAATTTCGAGGTAAGGGTGTTGGTAAATTAATTATGAAAATGCTCATTGAGTGGGCTCAGAAAAGTCAATTAAAAACCTTATGGCTTTCATCTCAGTGGCATGCTCGTGGATTTTATATTGACCTTAACTTTGCTTGTACCGGTGAAAAGTTTGAAGAGGCTGGTATTGATCATATAAAAATGATAAGAAAGCTATAATTTTTCTGAATTTTGATACTTCAGTTGTTACCAAATACTGCGTTATTACTCACCATAATAATCGTTGTCTCTGCCATCATTGAAGTCTCTAGATAGAAACTTTCCAAGCCTAATAATAAACCAAAAAAAAGCAAAGTACAAAATTAGTTTTATAACTAAATATATATCCTTAGAAAAAAAACCAACAATTATTACAATTAATAAAAGTAAGATAAGTTTTTTCATATGAATATTTTAGTGGAGGTTGTCTCTGCCACACTTCCAGCAAAAATCAAAAGTTTGATCATTAACCTCATTACAATCCCCACACTTCCAGGTAATTAAGCTTATTTCAGTGTCAATTGACTCAATAACTTTTTTAGCCTCTTCTAGCTCACTGTCTTTTAAAAGCCAGACCTCCGGCCAAGTATCAAAGGGAGCTAAACCACCAGATGCACTCGATGCAAACTCGTTATTAAGAACGACCTGGTAACCATTATTAATTAAAACGTTTTTAACATTCATCACCATTATTCGATTTTCATTTGTATACAAGAGTTTCATTTGAGTGCAAAAATCAGATAAATAAAGCTGCTAACCCAAGGAAGGCTACAAACCCAATGACATCAGTAATAGTTGTGAGAATAACTCCTCCAGCCAAAGCAGGATCTATCTTTAATTTAGTAAGCGCCAAAGGTAAAAATGCGCCAGAAAAAGCAGCAACAAGTAAATTGGTAATTATTGCAAGCGCTATGACTAAGCTCAGTAGTAAGTCAGAAAACCAGTAGTAAGTAATTAGGCCAATAACGACAGACCAAATTATGCCATTGAGGCCGCTTACTGCAACTTCTTTGTTTATTAAGGTTTTGATGTTAGCTGAGGTTACCCTTCCCGTTGCAATTCCTCGAGTAACTATTATTAGCGTTTGAGTGCCTGCAATACCACCCATACTAGCCACTACTGGCATCAATATTGCTAAAGCAATTTTTTGCTGCAAGGTGGCTTCAAAAAGACCAATAAAGTAGACCGCAATAAATGCCGTAATTAGATTAACACCCAACCAAACACTTCGTCGCTTCGAGCTTTGGAAAATAGGAGCAAAGACATCCTCATCCTCATCCAAGCCAACCATGGACATCACAGAATGTTCAGCCTGATCACGAATTACATCAACCACATCATCAATTGTAATTCTCCCAACTAACTGATTATTCTCATCAATCACGGGGGCTGAAATCAAATTTCTTTGTTCAAATAGTATAGCTACTTCAGATTCATCAGTATCAGCATTAATTGGTTTTGAAGCTTCATTGTTAATCAATGAAGCGACCACTTGCTCTGGCCCTTCAGTTAACAAGGTAGTAATAAGTAAGGAGCCTAAATAATTAAAGTCTCTATCAACAACAAAAATTTGGTCAGTGTCTACTGGCATCTCTTTTAATAACCTTAAATATCTTATTACAGCTCTTATTGTGACATCAGGTCTGACAGTTATAAAGTCAGTATTCATTAATCCACCAGCAGAGTCTTCAGGGTAGCTCAGAATTTTGTTAAGGCGCTCTCGATGTTTAAAATCAAGAGTTAATAAAAGGCTATGAACAGCTGACTCTGGTAGGTTTGGAACAATATCAGCCAAGTCATCCGTATCTAATTTTTCAGTAGCTTTAACAAGATCATCCACCGACATTTCGCCAATTAACTGGGACTGAACATCTTCATTAACCTCTTTTAAAACTTCGCCCTGGATTGAAACTTCAATCCCAGGCCAAATAACTGCCCTATCTTTTGGTTGAATGGCTTCTAAAAGTCTAGCTATTTCTCCAGGATGAAGTTCTTTGATTTGATGTTTTGCCTCATCATGATTTGACGCTTCTAGTGAAATCATTAAATTTTGAAGGCTTACTTCGAAATTAGTAAGTTCAACTTCAGCCATATTTATAATCCAATGGTTTAGACTGCACAACAAGCTTAACTTGTTATGCAGTTATTACATCGTATTATAATTTATATAAGCTAAGCTCTGTGGCTATGTAGTTTTTCTTTGTGCTTGATTATTTGAGAATCAAGCTTATTGATTAGCTTGTCAATAGAAGCATACATATCATTGCTCTCAGCTTTTGCAAATAAATCAGTCCCACTAACGTGAATAGTTGCTTCGGCTTTTTGAAGATCTTTTTGCACTTCTAAAATCATGTTAACATTAATAATATTATCAAAGTGATGCTTTATTTTTGTGAGCTTATCATTCGTATGTTGCCTGATAGAAGATGTAATATCTAGATGATGACCAGAAAGGTTAAGTTGCATTTTTACTCCTTAGATTAATGAAATAAAATTATGTTTCTTGCAACTATATTGTGTCATAAATTGATTGCAATATTAAACTTTTTTATCTTTTTTATTGATTAAATTACAGAAAGTATGGGTGGAGAAATTAGGATATAATAAATCTTTTTAGTTGTACTTAATATTGTAATGTTACCTATATCACGCCGAATAAAACCTTATATCTTTCGAAGATCTTGTCTTCACGTTTATTTATTAATGGTGGCTAGTTTGCCTTAACCTGGCAAATAACTTAGATTCAAAAGCCCCATTATGGGGCTTTTTTTATTTATTAACTGGATTTTTTATGTCAAACTTAATGTCTAACTATTACCCACTCGAGGTTACCTTTGTAAAAGGGAGTGGCTGCTGGTTAACAGATACATCCGGCGATGAATACCTTGATGCACTTTCAGGCATTGGCGTAGTGAATCTTGGTCACTCTCATCCAGCAATTACAAAGAGTATAGTCAATCAGTCAAAAAAACTACTTCACACCTCAAATGTTTACCGCATTGCAAACCAAGAAAAGCTGGCAACACGTCTATGTCATCTTGCTAATATGGATAAAGCCTTCTTTTCAAACTCTGGAGCTGAAGCGAATGAAGCTGCCATTAAAATTGCTAGGCTGTATGCGCGCACTAAAAATATTCGTAATCCAATTATTTTAACTGCAAATAAAGGTTTTCATGGTAGAACAATGGCAACTCTTTCTGCAACGGGTCAAAGCAAAGTTCAAGAGGGTTTTGCTCCACTAATGAGTGAGTTTGTTCATGTTGACTTTGATGACATTGATGCTATCAATAAATACAGTAAAAATAAAGATGTGGTTGCTGTCATGCTTGAACCTGTTCAAGGAGAGGCTGGAGTTATAATTCCTCAATCAGATTACCTAAATAAAGTCCAAATACTTTGTGAACAAAATGAATGGCTCTATATTCTTGATGAAGTTCAGGCAGGAATGGGAAGAACAGGGAGGCTATTTGCTCATCAACACAACAAAATTACTCCTGATATTCTCTGCCTTGCTAAGGGCCTTGGAAACGGTGTTCCAATTGGAGCTTGCCTCGCCAAAGGTAAAGCTGCTGAGATGCTAACTCCAGGTACTCACGGCTCAACCTTTGGAGGTAACCCACTCGTAACGGGCGTAGCCTCAAGTGTTCTTGATGTCTTTGAGAATGACTTAATTCTTGATAACGTAATAAAAATGAGTCAATATTTTGAGTCAGAATTTAAGTCGAAAATAATGAGTTATAGTGTGGTAAAGGAGTTAAGGATCAAAGGACTGATGATTGGTATTGGACTTGATGAAAATACTATTGATTGTAGTAAGCTTACTCAAAAGGCTTTAGATGACAAGCTATTAATAAACATCACTGGTAACTCTATTAGAATGTTGCCACCACTAATAATATCTAAAAAAGAAATTGATATTTTGATCAAAAAGATTATAAAACTAATTACTATTTAGGAATAACTATGCCAAATAATTTCATTAACTTTGACCAATTCTCTCAAAATGATTTGCAAGGAATTATAGATCGAGCTATCTTGCTTAAAAAAGAACATCAATCTGGACTTATAAATGAAACCCTTAAAAATAAAACTTTAGCAATGATTTTTGATAAATCCTCTACACGAACTAGAGTTTCATTTGAAGCAGGAATGACGCAGCTTGGGGGTCAGTCACTTTTTCTCTCTGAAAAAGACATACAACTAGGAAGAGGAGAGCCAATTACTGACAGCGCTATAGTTATTAGCTCTATGGTTGATGCAATAATGCTAAGAATGTCCTCACATGAAGATATAGTTGAGTTTTCAAAGCATTCTAGTAAGCCAGTTATTAACGCCCTTTCAGATGAATCTCATCCTTGCCAAATACTTGCCGACTTAATGACTTATCAAGAAAATAGGGGCTCAATCAAAGGTAAAAAAATAGCATGGATTGGTGACGGCTGCAATGTTTGTCAAACATATATGCAAGCTGCAGCAATATTTGACTTTGACCTTTCGATTGCAACTCCACCTGGTTATGGTCCATCTAATGATTTTATTGAAAAATATAAAACAAATATCAGTTATTTTGAAAATCCTAATGATGCATGCAGAGGCGCCGACCTTATTGTTACTGATGTTTGGACTAGTATGGGACAAGAACTAGAAATAAAACAGAGAGAAACAGCGTTTAAGGGCTTTCAAGTTGATCAAAAATTGATGGGTCGAGCTAAAGATAATGCAATATTTATGCACTGCCTTCCAGCCTATAGAGGCAAAGAGGTAAGTGCAGAGGTGATTGATGGAGAGCAGAGTGTTGTATGGAGTGAAGCTGAAAATCGACTACATGTTCAGAAATCACTATTACTGTATCTGATTAAAGACTAATCTAGTTGAGATAGTTTTAATTTAGCTTCCTGATAAAACTTAACACCTCTTTCAATCTTTTTTCGACCCTTTGAGATTCTCCAATTATTAGTATCTCTCAGGGAATAGACGCACCCACAATACTCCTGCTGATAGAAGTTTTCTTTTTTGGATAACTCAAGCATCCTAGAAGATCCTCCTTGTTTGCGCCAATTAAAATCCCAATAGGGAACATTTTGTGGCGCAGAGGATCTGGCACCTGATTCATTAATTTGCTTCATGTCTTTCCAGCGAGAGATTCCAAGTGTCGAAGAAATAATATCAAAATTATTTTCAGAGGCATATTGAGCTGTTTTTTGAAACCTCATATCAAAACAAGTAGAACACCTCTCTCCTCTTTCTGGCTCATCCTCTTGGCCTTTTGTTCTCGAAAACCACTCATCACGATCATAATCTGCATCAATAATTGGCATCCCAAGTTTTTTTGCAAAGCGAATATTTTCTTCTTTTCTAAGCTCATACTCCTCAAAAGGGTGAATATTTGGATTATAGAAAAAAATTGTTGTCTCAATTTCTGATGCGGCCAAAGCCTCCATAATTTCTCCAGCACAAGGGGCGCAGCATGAGTGCATTAATAGTCTTTTTTCACCGTTAGGAGTCTCTAGCTTGGGTCTCTTATATGAGTTAAGCGAATAGTCTATTTGAGACATTGTTTAACCTTTTTTAAAATCTCCCAAGATTCACGCTTAAGAGTTGGGTTCTTTAAAATATCTCTTGGGTGATGCATTAAAAAAAGGGCTGACTTATTTGACTCATAAGAAGATCCCATTACCATTACAACCTCTGATGGATTATTTTTTATATACTCATCAATGAGATTTTTTTCAAGTGACACAAGCTGAGCATTGTTAATACTGAAACCGATAGATTCAAGCATTTTCGTTAACAGGTTTTGACTGTCACCTTTTGAGCAAAACGAGTCTTGTACTCCCACTTCAATAATTAAAAGCTTTATAGGTTGCTCAGGAGATTTGTTTAACTCAATTTTTGAATAGAGAAAATCTGGAATTCCTAAAGATTCTAGATATTTATTTCTTAAGTGCATAGTCAAATCTGAGGATGCGCTCTTTCAACATTTGTCATTACTTTATTAAGAGCATTGACATATGCTTTAGCGGATGAGGTAATAATGTCAGTATCAACCCCCTGACCATTTACAATTTTCCCTTCATATTCTAAGCGAACGTTGACTTCTCCAAGAGAGTCGGTTCCTTGAGTTACATTTGTTACAGAATACAATTGAAGTTTTGGATCAATATCAACTAATGAAAGTATTGCGTTAAAGGTAGCGTCAACTGCACCAGATGTTTTAGCTGAAGCACTTTGCTCATTACCATTTATCGACAGTATTACATCTGCAGTATTCTCTTTCCCAGATTCAGCAGATACTTTGAGTGAGACTAAGTGAATTATTTCGGATGACTCAGTTTGGGCATCTGAAACCAATGCCTGAAGATCTTCATCAAAAATATCATGCTTTTTATCAGCTAAAGTTTTGAATCTAACAAAAGCATCATTTAGATCCTCATCTGAATCAAAATCAATACCTAATTCTGTCAGTCTAGCTTTAAAAGCATTCCGGCCAGAATGTTTACCAAGCACTAATGAATTCTGATTCCACCCAACATCCTCTGCCCTCATGATTTCATAGGTTTCTCTATGCTTAATAACTCCATCTTGGTGAATTCCAGCTTCATGCGCGAAAGCGTTAGCTCCAACAATAGCTTTGTTTGGCTGAACAACAAACCCAGTGATGGAAGACACTAATCTAGAGGCCGCAAGAATACCTGTAGCATCAATATTTGTATCTAGCCCAAATACATCCTGCCGAGTTCGAACAGCCATTACAACCTCTTCAAGAGAGGTATTCCCGGCTCTTTCCCCAAGACCATTAATAGTGCATTCAATTTGTCTTGCACCATTTAAAACTGCTGAAAGTGAGTTAGAAACTGCAAGACCTAAATCATTATGACAGTGTGCAGAGAAAATTGCCTTATCAGAATTTGGAACTCTCTCAATTAACTCTCTCATTGTTTCACCAAACTGATAAGGAATACTATAGCCTACAGTGTCAGGGATATTGATGGTTGTGGCGCCCGCTTTAATTGCAGATTCAATAATACGGCAAAGAAAGTCAATATCTGAGCGACCAGCGTCTTCAGGACTAAATTCGATATCATCAGTAAACTTTGTAGCTCTTTTTACTGAACGCATAGCCTGACTGACAACTTCATCTGGGGTCATGCCAAGCTTCATCTTCATATGAATATCAGAGGTTGCTATAAAAGTATGAATTCGAGCAGAATTAGCCCCCTTAAGTGACTCACCTGCGCGATCAATATCTTTATCAAGAGCTCTTGCTAATGAACACACTGTTGAATCTTTCACGGCTTTAGCAACAGCTTGAACAGCTTCAAAGTCACCTTGAGATGCAATTGCAAAACCAGCTTCAATTACATCAACTCTCATTTTTTCTAAACTTTTAGCGATACGAACTTTTTCATCCTTGGTCATAGATGCACCAGGTGATTGCTCTCCATCTCTAAGTGTAGTATCAAATATTATTAGTTTTTCGGACATTAATTGCTCCTTTTTATTTTACGAATTTTATCTTAAATTTTAGTGATAGACTTTCGTCTATTATGATTATTATTGCCTTACGGCAATAATCGCAACAAAGCAAAGAGCTTGCTTAGTGAAAGTAATGTGATTGAATTAAGGTTCTTAATCATAAGTGAAGATTATAAAGCAACTTAAGTTATATTAATCTTTTTTTTCTCAATGCGCCTTTTATTAATGCCAATAATAGTAATAAATGGACCTGAGAGCAAGTATAGAAAAAATCCAGTAAATAAAACAATATTAGGCTTATAAAGGAGCACAATTAAACTAAGAACAATAGCCAAAAGAAAACGAAATGAAGCTTTCTTTGAATCCAATTCTTTAAAACTGTAATACCGAACATTACTAACCATCAGAAGGCCACAAATAATTGTTATTACAGCACCAAGATAGTACCCTATGTAACCTATTGAAATGACGTCTGAATCAAAGAAGGCAAATGCCCAAATTTTAAGCCATATCATTGTAGCTATTACGCCCGCAGCAGCTGGTGAAGGCAGCCCTTGAAAATAGCGCTTATCGGCAGAGCCTACTTGCGTATTAAATCTAGCGAGACGTAAAGCAGCACAAGCTAAATAAACAAAGGCTGCTAGCCAGCCAAATCTTCCTAAACCAGAAAAACCCCATAAATAAACCAGAAGAGCTGGAGCTAAGCCAAAAGAAACAAGATCAGCTAAAGAATCATACTCCGCGCCAAAAGCGCTTTGAGTATTTGTTAACCGTGCTACTCGCCCATCTAACGTGTCCCATAACATGGCAACCATTATTGAAATTGCCGCCAATGTAAAGTCACCATTAATAGATGCAATAATAGAATAAAATCCAGCAAACATGCCAAACGTTGTTAACACGCTCGGCAATATGTAGATTCCTCTATTTCTTGGTTTTTTTTCTGTCATTGCTAATTAAAATAAAGCTGACAATATCAAAAATTAATTAGTTTTTAGTCTGGTCTACTAATTTATTTTTGGCAATCCACGGCATCATTGAGCGCAAGCTCTCACCAACCGTTTCAATTTGGTGTTTGCGCTGAACATCACGACGACCAGGTAAATCACCAACATTTTTAATAAACTCATTAGCAAAAGCACCGCTTTGTATTTCACTTAAAATTTTCTTCATTTCGGCTTTTGTTTCATCAGTCACTATTCTTGGTCCTCTAGTAACATCTCCATATTCAGCAGTATTTGAAATTGAGTAGCGCATATTTGCAATACCACCCTCATACAATAAATCAACAATAAGCTTTAATTCATGAAGGCACTCAAAATATGCCATTTCTGGCTCATAGCCAGCTTCTACAAGTGTTTCAAATCCAGCTTGGACAAGAGCAGTGGTTCCTCCACATAATACGACTTGCTCACCAAATAAATCTGTTTCAGTTTCTTCTCTAAAACTCGTTTCGAGTATTCCAGTTCTGCCACCGCCAATTGCTGAAGCATATGAAAGAGCAATTTGCTTAGCATTGCCTGTTGCATCCTGTTCAATTGCAATTAGATCTGGAATGCCTCCACCTTTAACAAACTCAGAGCGAACAGTATGTCCAGGTGCTTTTGGAGCAATCATAATTACATCTAAGTCTTGTCTTGGAACAATCATAT
>Ga0209374_1000372_pt1 | contig 51302 bp, 52 predicted proteins | sample SaaInlLV_DNA_10m_FD_184683 | JGI IMG/M metagenome (GOLD analysis project Ga0209374, IMG submission 184683) | Marine microbial communities from expanding oxygen minimum zones in the Saanich Inlet - SI075_LV_DNA_10m (SPAdes) (version 2) | ecosystem: Environmental > Aquatic > Marine > Unclassified ... | reverse complement strand
GCGCGCAATTAAGCTTCTCCTGCTTTCTAACCTGTTTAACCAAACTGATTACAGAGGCTTTCGTTTATAAAGGAACCCACACTATTAGGAGGGAAATAGCTCCACTTTGTTGGCTGATCAAAAATTTTTCTTGGTTCTCCTGCACCCATTGGCTTGGTGTGTTGCGTTTCAGTGAGTAGCCTCCTCTTAATTGGCGTATCACAATCTAGTTCATTTAAACCTTTTATAGATAAATTACCCTGTCTGTCTGGCAGAGGAAAGTTTGTAATAGTCCAAAAATAAACAAACCCCTTATCCTTTTTTATGCTGTCAGTATTAACATAAAAAGTTTGGCCTGCATTATTTTCAGCAACTTTACTCCACTGAGCATGCGACGCTGATGCAAGCATAACTGTTGAGGCTAATACAGTGGATAGAATCCCTGATCTGTTCATATCTTATACCTTCTTTGTCATTTTGATTGATAAAGATATAGCTGAAGAGACAGATTTACTGTGTTGCGAATAAGTCAAATATTATAGAATGTGTGCCATTTTATCGGTCATCGACAACAGTTCAGACACAAAGTAGTTTTTAATTTACTTGATCATACCAGCAAAACAGTCCCATGCTTGTTGAACTTATGAGATGGTAAGGCAAAGTTACAGGCCATAGCACTGGCAGCAGTCAGAGCGGCCTCCGCCCGTTCTACGCCACAAAGCTTGATTAAGTCGTCAGTATCGTGAGTATCAGTATCCGCTTCAAGTTTTCTGATAAAATCCCGCATTGCTTCCATCTGTTGATCTAACTGAGGAACCTCAGAAATAACAAGAAGTGCACTTGTGTAAATTGCGTTTAGCAAACGCTCTGAAATGTTTAAGGTATCTTTGTTCCACCGAGCGGACATAGAAAGATACTTTGGAAACTGTGCTGCAAATTGCTTGGTTGTTTGTTTTTGCTCAAATATTATAGCTAATCTCCAAATTCTGTTAAGACCTTCTCAGGGTCATATATTCATTCCTAATTCTAAATATCTTTATTAAAAGTAATTAAATCATTAGCCTCAGGCGAACCTGGGCTCACGGCCATTGGTGTTTTGATGCCAGGCAGTACTTCAACGTCATAAAGTTCGCCAATAGCCCCATCGATACGGAACCAATCCACACATGTACCTTTGGCCAAATCAATGATTTGCAACCCACACCAAGGCTCACTATCCGCATCCCTGAGCTTTTGATCTAGCGGCAAACCCTCAAAGCGCTTGTAACGCGGTTTAGACAAGCCGACAAAAGCATAGCCCTTGTAAAATGCGAGCCCACGCAGAAAGCCCGGGCAGAATATATGCGGTACAAAGTGCCCCATGCCACCTTCCAGTCCCTCGATCACCCCTAACTCGCCGGTGCCAGAGTTAAGTACCCAGAGTTGACCCTCGTACCAACGCGGTGAATGGGGCATTGAGAGACCTTCACAAACGACCTCATTGCGTGAAACATCAATCACCACACCACCGCCATCACGCCGATCGCGCCAGCCATCAATTGTGTTGGACTTCGACACTGCCGTTACATATGCTGGCTCTGCGTTAATCATCGCCATCCCGTTAAGATGACAGCGATCTTCACTGATAAGCGCATCAATGAACGAGGGCCGCCAAATTTCCTGAAAACTATGTACTTCTGAGACCGTCGCCAGACAGTTAAATCGGGTATTTACAAACACTGGAGCGCCATTGGTTCCGATCCCGATGTCATGGGCATCTAATCCTCCGGTGAAATATGTATGTCGCGGCATAAAACAGGCGTCAAATGTATTATTGATTTGCTCACCCTCAGCCAGGACGTTCTTAAATTGCACAAGTGCTGACCCACCCGCCATCGTTAGACCACCATTACCGTCATATGAAAGCCCCATGGGCTTAGCCATTGCCGCCTGATGTAAATGTAAACCCCCCTTTGGATCACATCCTAGATTATATAAAAAACCGGACTGATATGATGAAATAGCAACCGAACAATTCAGCTGAACCAAGCGCCCTGACAAGCCCCCGGACTGCGAATAGTCAACGTCTTGAGCCTGCTCAGTACTGCCTTCAGTCTGCTCGGCACTGCCTTCAGTCTGCGACCCGTTCTCTGCTTCAATATTATCCATACATTTAAATACCAATTACTTAACTTTTACACCGGGTTTAAAGGACCGCTACGCCGGGTTTTAAGGACCGCACTATCCTCTGGGAAATGACGCATTTCTTAAGTGCGTATCGTCGGAATAGCATCCCTTTAGACTTGTCACGTAAAAACAATATACTTGTTATGAAGTCAATAAACCCTTACCGTCACAGTCTGTTTTCCTGATTTTATTAAAAATGATGCTGTAACCAGTACAGTGTATGACTTGGCAAATGAAAGCATACATTAAATTTCGCGAAAAATCTCGATCTAAGCTGTCGGTAATTCATTTCATATTTCAAGAGTAGTTTATTAGTCATCAGTACAATTCAATAGGAAACCCAAAAAGTAAATCTTGAGGTGTCTGCCCATTACTTCTTAGAAAAGAACATTTAATATCGAGTTGTGGAACTTATATGTTGACGTCGAATAAAGAAAATATGGCATAAGGAAGTACCGACTGAACGGTATTTAATTTCAAGTTTTTCCAAATTTTAGCCCAAACTACAATCCATGAGAGCGTTAGGATCGCTGTTTTTGAGGCGGTGATCAGCTTAAAACAATATCGCAATAGCATCAAAATTAGTAAGTGTGTCTGTGCCTAGTGGATATCATACAATTTTTGATTGCGATACTGGCGTGGTGAAATGCCAGAGTATCTACGGAAGTCACGGGAAAAATTCTGTGCGTTTGAGTAACCCAATACAATAGCAACATCTACAACCTTCATGCTTCGGTTTTCCAGATGCGCGCATGCAGTCTCAAAACGCGCTTCCTGCACGACTTGTGAAAATGAACTGTTATTTTTCTTCAAATTGCGCTGTAAAGAACGAGTGCTCATGCCTGCGATCTCAGCGAATGTGTCGATTTTTAGGTTCCCATCGGCAAGATATGCTTTCACTAGAGAGCGCAGATAATCGGGAAGATTCCACCTCGGAACTTCATGATGCAGCTTTTTAACAATTGGTGATGTTTTCTGCTGCAACGCTGTAGCAGCGGTTTTGCCAAAAGTTCGTATTAGGTCAATATTTGGAATAGTAATTGAGGTGTGTTGTTGAGCTGTCAGAATGCGAGTGTTTGGAAATGCTTCAAAAACTGCTGTTGATGCACCGATATGTGACATAAAACACATTTCAAGGGGCGCCCAATTGGCACCTGCAACAGTTTGCATAGCTGAAATGACTGACTGTAAGTTCAGCCATTCCTCAAAACATTGATAACGATGACCTTGAAGAGTTGATGTGATTTTCACTCGGCAATAATAAGCGTTTTGTTCTATTTTTACTGTTAAAGAGCGATCCTCGTACAGTAAAAGCCCAATTAATGCCTCAAGGCGCTTGATCCCTGAAGAAGCAGACATGACGACCGCCTGCTGAACTGGAACAAGGGATGAAACAGTGGCTTGTTGGGCAGCTAGAAAACCCAATTCCATTGGATTTATTTCATGACCAGTTTTAGCCACCCAATTAATGGCAGTCGGAGTACTTACAAAAAATTGAGGCATCTCTTCTATGTTCGAAGGCAGGGAAGACTCGTCTAATCTCTTGTCTACTGGCGCACCAATTTTACGAAGAACAGAAACATATTCATTTACATAAACTGCCCTTGTCAGTGTGAGACTGTTACCCATATGAAAATTTCTGTAGCCACCCGTTAAGAATTATGCCGAGAGTACTTATTGTGATTTGTTGTTTCAAGCGACAACTGTTTTATAGTTATTCTTACTGATGCCGATAATTGTACTGGAATGCTGAGGCGCGGAATAATCAAAAGCTCTTGAGTTATCTAAAGGAAATGAATTACGCACATTTTGATAGAGGAATTTTGCAAGATTAACTAAACGTTATGCAGTGGTTCACAAATAATTAAGATAGCTGTTGTTTGGATATGATTTGTTCTCTCTGTAAATAATTAATACCAAATCATACATGGTGGATTTAGTCTAAGCATAATCAGATTATAACTGATTGTGAGTATTGGATGCAGTCGATGCTTGTGGTAAAAAATCTAAGACATACTTGCCCAACATAAAAAAGTACTCGAATAGGGCGATGGCACCAAAGCGACTAGTAGAATGGCATCATGAATGCTGGGCTGAACCCCAACGAAGGAGTTATTGCAATGCAATTTCAATCACCACTATCGGTAGAAGATGCTGTGGCGTTTTTGGCGGATGACCAAAATGCTCGTATTCTTTCTGGGGGGACAGACCTTTTGGTGCGACTGCGTTTGGGCCATATTGCTCCATCGAAGATTGTTGATATCAAAAAAATTAAAGGAATGCGCAGTATTACCCGAGAGGATGGCGGTTTTCGCATTGGTGCTGCTGTATCTGGCGCTGAAATGAACGAAAATCATGATTTATATCTGGCTTGGCCCGGGGTGGTTGAAGCTGCCGGCCTTATTGGTTCAACTCAAATTCAAGGACGTGCAACTATCGTAGGTAATCTGTGCAACGCTGGTCCTGCAGCCGATAGCGTGCCTGCTTTGGTTGCTGCAAGTGCTACCGCACGCATAGCAGGACCAAGCGGGGTACGTGATGTTCTCGTGCAGGATATTCCCATTGCGCCAGGCCAAACCTCCTTGAAAATAGGCGAGCTGGTGACTTCCATTTTCCTTCCCGCTCAGCCCGTTAATGGCAGTGATGCTTATTTAAGATTCATACCGCGGACAGAAATGGACATCGCAGTAGTTGGTTGTGGTGTTTCGCTTAAGTTAGATAGCGCAGGGACTGTTGTGCAGGCCCGCGTGGCTCTGGGCGCAGTGGCCCCAACGGTTCTTCTGGTTGAAAATGCAGCTGAGATACTCATTGGCACGCAACTTGACGATGACGCGCTGAATGCTTTGGCCGAAGCGTCATCGTCTGTTGCCAACCCTATCGATGATAAGAGAGGCACGATTGCATTTCGTAAAGATGTATCAGGTGTCCTTACCTGTCGCGCTGCTAAAATAGCCTATTCTCGTGCTAAGGGGACAGTTAAATGAGCCAGATTCATGTGAAAACAATTATCAACGGGGACGCTAGCGAATTTCTGTGTGCGGCGGACGAAACACTGTTAGACGTTCTGCGTGACCGGCTTGATTTGACTGGCTCTAAAGAAGGTTGTGCTTCTGGGGATTGCGGCGCTTGTTCGGTGACCATGGATGGCCGTCTTGTTTGTGCGTGTTTGGTACTAGGTGCGGAAGCTGACGGTGCGGAGATTACAACCATTGAGGGTATGGCTACAGGTGAAAACCTTCATCCATTGCAGCAGGCTTTTCTGGATCATGCGGCCTTGCAATGTGGAATTTGTACTCCAGGGTTTTTGGTAGCAGCCAAATCTTTACTTGAGAGAAACCCAGATCCAACTGAAGAAGAAACCCGCTATTGGTTGGCTGGTAATCTTTGTCGTTGCACTGGGTACGATAAAATTGTTCGCGCTGTTCTGGATGCTGCAAAAATCATGAGAGAGACTGCCTGATGCCAAAAGATGAGTTCACTCCCCGTACTTTTTCAGTAGTTGGTACACGACCATTAAGGCCAGATGGTATAGACAAAGTCACTGGTCGTGCTCGCTACGGTGCTGATATTTCAGCGCCTGGAATGTTAACTGGCATGGTGCTCAGATCTCCGCATGCCCATGCGCGAATATGCTCTATTGATACATCAGTTGCAGCTGCGATGCCTGGTGTGAAGGCTGTGATTACCCGTGCAGACTTCCCTGTCCATCCAAAAAATAATGGAACTGCGGATGTTTTAGACAACTGTATGGCAGATAAAAAAGCACTCTATGACGGGCATGCAGTCGCAGCGGTTGCTGCCTCATCGCGCCGTGCTGCACTTGACGCCTTGGCGACGATTAAAGTTGTGTATGAAGTTCTACCACATGTTTTGGATGTGGACGAGGCGATGAAACTTGATGCTCCAATTTTACATAAGGGTCGAAAGCAAGAGGGAGTGCCGGCGGACGTTTCAGATAATGTTTTGACGCGTACGGAGTATGGGCATGGGGATCCAGAGATAGGGTTCCAAATGGCGGACTTGGTGATTGAGCGGCAATTCAAAACGGCTGCCACTCACCAAGGGTATATTGAGCCGCATTCCTGTCTTGCTACACTCGGTTCAGATGGACAGGGTGATCTGTGGGTTTGTACTCAAGGGCACTACATGGCACGTAATACATGTGCTGAGATATTGGGTTTGGATTCAGGTTGTTTACGAGTAACACCATCAGAAATTGGTGGCGGATTTGGAGGAAAAACTACAGTTTTTCTTGAGCCTACGGCTCTATTGTTAAGTCAAAAATCTGGTCGGCCAGTCAAAATGACAATGACTCGTGAGGAAGTTTTTCGGGCGTCCGGCCCTACTGCATCTACGTCAATAGATATCAAAATCGGCATGACAAAAGATGGTACAATTACTGCAGCGAAAGGGGACTATCGCTACCAAAATGGCGCTTATGAAGCAATGAATGGTACACTTGGCGCAATGACCGGTTTTGCGCCATATAATCTTGATCATGTGAAAACTGTGGGTTGGGATGTCGTGACTAACCGTCCCAAAGCTGCCGCATATCGTGCGCCCGGTGCGCCGATGGCTGCGTTTGCGGTGGAAAGTGTGATTGATGAGCTTGCACATAAATTAGGTCTTGATCCTATTGATGTACGCTTGAAGAATGCGGCTCGTGAAGGCACTAAATCAGCTTATGGCCCTACTTATCCCGCGATCGGACTTGAGGCGACGTTGAAAGCTGCAAAGTCGCATCCGCATTGGTCTGCGCCCTTGGGCGAAAATCAAGGACGCGGCGTGGCTTGTGGTTTTTGGTTCAATTTTGGCGGTGATACTTGTGTGTCCCTAATGGTCAATCCGGATGGAACGGTATCTTTATCCGAGGGCAACCCTGACATAGGCGGTTCGCGTGCTGCAATGTCGATGATGGCGGCTGAGGAACTGGGAATTCCAATGGAGCGTATACGCACGATTATTGCTGATACCGCTGCACTCGGTCAAAATGAAGTCACCGACGGTTCTCGGGTTACCTTTGCTGTAGGCCTTGCAACAATAAAAGCAGCGCGTCATGCCATTCAGATTATGGTAGAGCGGGCCGCTATGACTTGGGGTATCGAACCGGAGGCTGTGGAATGGGTTGATGGAGCTGCGCAACCTGCAGGACCGAATGCGGGTAAACATCCTCCAATGTCGCTTGCTGAAATTGCTGCTATTGCGTCTAATACCGGCGGTCCTATATCCGGCCACTTTGAGGTTAACGCTGAAGGTGCTGGCGTCAGCTTTGGGACCCATATTGCGGATACAGAAGTAGATCCGGAGACGGGTGCTGTTAAAATCATTCGTTACACTGTGTTTCAGGATGCTGGAAAAGCCGTGCATCCGTCCTTTGTTGAAGGTCAATTGCAGGGTGGTGCTGTGCAAGGTATAGGCTGGGCACTTAATGAAGAATACATCTATGGCAAGGATGGAACTCTCCAAAATGCAGGGTTCCTTGACTACCGTATTCCGGTCGCATCGGACTTGCCGATGATTGATACTGCGATTTTAGAAATTCCAAACCCGGGACATCCATACGGTGTACGTGGAGTTGGTGAGACGGGTATTGTACCACCACTTGCTGCTGTTGCTAATTCGGTCTCCCGCGCCGCGGGCGTGCGAATGACAAGTTTACCGATGTCGCCGCCAAAGGTGTTAGCCGCCTTGAAAAAAATGTAAATGGTTACAGTACGGCTTTGGGGGTCTTTAGCAGAACTTGTCGATGGAAAACGGGAGATTGAGATTACTGCCACAAACTTGCGGGAATTACTTGAAGGATTGGCTGAAGCATATCCGGCCCTGAAGCCACAAATTTCACGTGGTGTGTCTGTGGCTATTGATGGGCGTATCTATAATGACACTTGGGCCACGCCAATAAATGAGACAAGCGAAATTGTTCTACTGAATCGGTTAGTCGGTGGTTAATGGTCCATGTAGAACTAGGCAAAGATTTTAAAACGCAATATAGTTTCAAAAGAATTACAAAGCTCTAGAAGTAGCGACTGTCTTGATAGCACGTCCTAGAATATCAAACATTTGATTGATTTGGCCGTCGGAAATAACGAGAGGTGGTGACATGACGCACATGTTAATAATTGGACGTAGGACAAGGCCATTTTTCTGACATTCGGCATCAATTAACGCGCCAAGCTCGTAATCGTTCTCAAGAGAACTGTTTTTATCCCTTTCGTAAGAACATTGCACACAGCCCATGAGACCCATTCCACGCGCATCCACCACTAGCGGCAAACTGGAAAGGCCGCGTAATCTTTCTTGAAAGAGCGGAGTTACACTGCGCACGTGATCTAAAATATTCTCGCGTTCGATGATCTGCATGCTTGCCAACCCGGCAGCTGCACTGACCGGGTGGCCTGAATAGGTGTAGCCATTGGAGAATGTCGCACCTCTTCCTTTTGGGCCAGTAACATCGTCCATCAGTCTCTCTGAAAAGATAGCAGCACCCATTGGGGAGTAGCCTGAGGTAAGTCCCTTGGCGCAAATTATGATGTCGGGTTGGATACCAAAGACTTCTTTAGAGGCAAACCAATGACCTAAGCGACCAAATGCAGTCACAACCTCGTCTGATATGTATAGAACATCATATTTTTGGCAAATCTCAAAACAGCGTTTGTGGTAACCTTCAGGTGGCACGATGACTCCACCTGATGCCAAAATGGGTTCTGCAATAAATGCGGCGATATTATCTGCCCCAATAGTCACTATTGCATTTTCGAGATCAGCTATTTTTTCATTTAAAAAGTCAGTAACAGTTTGCCCGTTTTTACGCAGTAAAGGATTTACATCGGGTAAAAATACGGCAAGTTCATCAGGCTTGTCCAACCACAGACGGTCACGTTCTTTACCACTGACAGCAGCGGCTAAATATGTGCTTCCGTGATATGCCTTTTGTCTTGAGATGATCTTTTTCTTATTTGGTCTACCCATAAGGTTATTTCGAAAATGGACAAAGCGAATTGCAGTGTCTACTGCAGTTGAGCCACCAGTTGTAAAGAAAACATGATTTAAATCACCTGGTGCTCGCTTAGCAACTTCCCGGGCAAACAGCGTTGTGATCGAACTGGTGTTATTAAACGGTGAAAAATAAGCTAATTTTCGAGCTTGATCCGCCATTGCATCTGCAATTTCATGTCGGCCGTATCCGACCTGAACACACCACATACCTGCAGGTCCATCAATCAACTTTTCACCAGCATCATTGGTAACGTAAACTCCGTTGCTAGCTTCTATAAATGCGCGGTTATTCTTGCCAATTTCATTCATGCCCTCCCACGGGTGCATGAAGTGATTGTTGTCCCAATTTTTTGCATCAGTGTTGTCCATAGTTCTCTCTTTCTGAGATCGACTGGTTTTTCTCAGGCCCTTTAGGTATCTGTATCCGCCTCAAGATAAACAACGATTAGGCACCCATTTGGAGAATAGGAATTATGGCGTGTTCCTTTTCGTAGCCAAACAAGATCACCAGCTCCGTATCTTGCTCCGTCATGATCAACAACTTCTCCTTCAATAATATAGAATTCTTCATCGCTTGCATGAGTATGTGCAACAGTTGTTTCGCCGGCTGCCATTTTATATATATGGAAGCCTGAGCCCAATGGTTTTGCATTGTTTAACTGCAATACTTCGCCATCCTTGATGCCGTTGCTTACAAAAGTCTTGAATTTACCGTTGTGAACATTGACCACGCGTCGGTTTTTGGGATCAATTGGTTTAAGTTTGGCCATATCTGTCTCCGTACTCGAGATGGGTGATTAATAAGATTGTGCATTTTTTGAACTAAGCGCCATAATAGCTTGACGCGCTGCGCGTTTACCACTCAGGTACGCGCCATGAACTGTCGAATAAGCATCTTTCATAGTAGCTTCGCCCGCAAAAAAGATACGCTCATCCAACGGCTCAGCAAGGATAGTGCGGGCAGAAGCTGAACCTGGTTTGGCGTAACTGTAGGCTCCATTTGTATAGACATTACCGCGCCAAGAAGTTTCGTGAGTGTGCGAGATGTATTTGATTACGTCATTTCCAAAAGTGGCACGCAGGCCCTGAATACAGTAATCAGTTGCCGCTCCTTTACCCTCAACTTCCAAATCATCTGCAAACTTTCCGGCAACAAATCCTGTGGCTAAGCTGGTATTATAAAAGCCAAATAACAAAGAACAAAACTCGTTATTGCTACTATGGTAGTCGGCCATCTGACCTTGAGTGGCTTCAGTCCATTTAGGATAAAACTCTATGCCGACTTTATTTAATACTCCGCAAGGAAGCACGTTAATGGCGGCAGTTTTTTCATTGGGCAGTGGTGGGTGGAATTTGATTATTTCTGAACCAAGTACCCCTGTTGAAACAGTTGAAATCACTTGTTGTGTTCGAAGTGTGCCATTCTGCGTTGAAATTTGAATATTTGCTTTTGTATAATCGACCTTCAAAACTGGACAATTATAACAGACTGGAACGTCTGTATGTAAACTTTTCACGAATGCGCCCAAGCCTCCTTCTACCAGCCAGTCACCATCAGCGTTTGCATAATTGTGTACGTCCTTGGCTGAGGTAACATTTGCATCTCCCGCTAGCATTTGGGGAATTATGTGCTCTGCTGTTGAAGACCATTCACCTCGTGGCATTACAGACTGTGTTGAACAATCATGTTCTTTTTTGCCGGCAATACTTATAGCCTTCCACATATTGGCCTCATATGCTTGAAAAGCCTGAACTTCGATGGATGATAAATTAGAGCCTAAAATGTGAACCCAAGAACGTGTCCAAGGGCGCTTATGCAATGCAAGACCCGCTTTCTCAACAAGCCTTGCAAGTGGATTAATGGGGGCAGAATGTAACCATGAACCGCCCAAATCAAATGGTGTTGAAAATAAAGATGCATCAGTAATGCAACGCCCTCCGGCGTGGCTTGTTGCTTCTAAAACGATTGTGTCAATTCCAGCTTGGCGCAATGCTTTTGCAGCAGATAGCCCCGCAGTCCCGGCGCCTATAACCACCGTTTGAGTGCGTTCTGGACACGGCATTAACTGGTAGGCTCCGCAGTGCTTCTAATATCCAGGTTTGGGAAAGTAACGCCTTCATGCTGTGCCAGATCACGCGGATTTTCATGGTCATATTTGCTACAAATGCGGTATAATTCCAGCATGTCTTTATTTACCAGTCCAACATTATAAAAAAACATGGCGGCACCATATCGTATTGCTCCAGACCCCTTGATGCCAACAGAAGTAAAAAGCAGTTCGCGCTGAATTGATATCTCGTTTGATGAAGGTTGTTTTCTGATCATTTAGTTTTGTTTGTGGTAATTGATGCACTAGCATTTAAACTGGCCATATCAGCTTCTGGTGGCGCTTTTTCCAAGTTATATACTGGTAAAATATTACGGAGGTGATCGTGGTAAGTGCGTACGCCATATTCCAGATCAGAAAGATAAAATCCTTTGAAAAAATCCGAAGCCATGGCCTCGTTAGACCAAATAGTTAATTGGATGTCTTCTTCAACTGTCTCGCGGTCGATGCGTGATGTTAGGTAACGAGCTGTACGTTGTTGACGGTCTTCATTGGCGTTACGGTATGTGCCACCACGCAGAATGGAGGTGCCGGTACTTTGTGGGAATTCCTGATAGAATAAAACTGTCTCAGGTGTGGCTGCTATAACGACGTTGGGAAAAATACCCCAATAGAGCCAGGATTTATGGAGCCTTGAAGGCAAGTGATCTTGCGGCTTGGAGAATTTTTTATAGTTTTGCACCGCCCACCTGCGACCTTTGGTTGGGGTAAATGCACCTTCAGAACGTGAAATCCCGTCAATATATGGAGTATCGTAATAGGTTGCACCGTAAAGATCCTGTAATCCGGGGTGCGCCATGGCGACATGGTAGCCTTCGTTGTCAACGTCGCGAACTGATTTCCAGTTTACTGGTGATTGTTCGGTCCAAATCCCATCGGTCGGGACATGTTCAGCCATCCTGTAAGAGGCGGCCTCTTCTGCAAAAGAAGCCAACAACTTGGCCACGGAAGGCTGTGGCCCGGGCCTGAATCGTACAAAAACAAAGCCGTTCCATATTTCCATCTCAATTGGCTGGAGGGCAAATTCATCTTTATTCATATCAGGAAAACTGTCAGGACGAGCTGCGCCACGCAAAGTGCCATCAAGATTGTAGACCCAGCCATGAAAGGGACAAATTAAAGCATTGGGACATTTTCCTTGGTCTTTAATGACGAGCCGTGATCCGCGGTGGCGACAAATATTATGGTAGGCGAGAACCTCAAAGTCATTATTGCGCAATATAATCGCGCGCTCTTTGAATAAATCAAATGTTATATAACTACCTGCGTCTGGAATGTCTGATATGTGACAGGCGATTTGCCAATGGGTTGTAAATATATGCTTTTTTTCAAGCTCAAGAAGCGCTGGGCTGTGGTAGCACCAGCCGGGCAATCCACGACGGTCCCAGTGTTTTGGAATATCGTTATTTTTTGACTTTACATCCATAGGAATGGTCCGCTTTCGTTTAGTCGATATATCATCGGGTTGGCAGTTCGCCTTTTAAGTTTCTTAACTGCCCTTACTCTATCCCCATTATGAACTATTATCATTAAAATTCAGTAAAAACCATGCATCGTTAAGCACTGTTGAACGACTGCCTGTTTGAAAGAGAGCAGTTTTTTAGAAGTTATACATAATAGGCAAATAACTTTATGCCTCATTCATATTTTGGACGGTTAAAACGCGCTTTGCTTGACTCAAGTGTTTGCAGCGGCTTACCGTTCCTTCTGACCGTGGAAAGAATAATATTCAGGTTTGGTTAGAGATATGGACGAGGTCTTGTTTCAACCCAGTCTTTGGAGTCGTAAAATAAGAAAACATGCGTGCGGAAAGTCTACGTGCTGCATCCAATCAGGAAGAGGATTTTATAATGACAATAGCTAAAAATATTTTAAGAAGCGCAGTACTTGCGGTGGTTGGGGTATCCATCAGTGCTGCCGCCTCAGCGCAGGACCGTGTATTGAACGTCACTAATTGGGGTGAATACATCGCAGAAGATACCATCGCAAACTTTGAGGCGGAGTATGATATCAAAGTTGTATATGACTTGTATGATTCAGCCGAGGCGATTGATGCAAAGCTTTTGGCCGGAAGCAGTGGATATGACGTTGTTAGCCATTCTTCCAGCGATGTGGCGCGATTAATCAAGGCAGGTATAATTGCGCCTGTGGATAAAAGTAAACTGAGCAATATCCAGCACATGGATCCTGCATTAATGAGTCAATTGGCCAGTGATTGGGATCCAGAAAATCAGCATATCATTCCGTATATGTGGGGAACACACGGTGTGACTTACAACGAAGAACTAGTTCTGGAGACTTACCCAAACGCTCCTATTGGTTCAATGGATATGGTTTTTGATCCAGTGCACATGGAAAAGCTAGCTGAATGCGGTGTGTCATTTCTCGATTCACCCGGCGATATTATTCCTATGGCACTAGCACATATGGGCTTGGATCCGAATTCCACAACTCCAAGTGATTACGAAAAAGTCGGTGAAATGCTGGCGAAAGTGCGCCCTTTCATCAAGACTTTCGACAATTATGCTTATCAGAGAATGCCACAAAAGGAGTTCTGCGTGTCTATTACTTGGGGACCTGACGGCTTATTGGCGATGTCTGGTGCGGCTGAGGCGGATACCGGCGTTGTGTTGGATTTCTTTCTTCCAGAAGGCCAGGGCGCGTCCCAACTATGGATCGATGGTTGGGTAATCCCAAGTGATGCTTCTAACAAAGATGATGCCCATCTATTTCTTGATTATATGATGCGTCCAGAAGTTGGTGCTGCTGACAGCAACTTTACTTGGTATGCAACTGCCAACCTAACAGGAAAAGCGATGGTCGATGAGGAAGTCACATCAAGCCCCGCGGCGTTCCCTACTTCTGATCAGGTTGCAAAAATGTATACTTCTGCCGTGCTTCCTCCACGCATTGAAAGACTGCAAACACGTACTTGGACAGACTTTAAAGCTGGCAATTAATAGTACTTAAAATGTGTGGGGTGGCGGTTGTTATAACGGCCATCCTACGAGATACTGTCTAATAATTGCGCCGCGGGGATTAAATTGACTGATAGTTCACAGCTCACCAACACGTCGTGGCATAATCAGAATGATCCAACCCCGTTGGTTCAGATCAAAGGCGTGACTAAAAAATACGACAATGTCATTGCTGTCGATAATGTAGACTTAGAAGTTTTCTCAGGGGAACTTTTTTGCCTTTTAGGCGGCTCTGGATGCGGTAAATCCACTCTTCTGCGCATGTTGGCTGGTTTTGAAATGCTGAATGGTGGTTCCATTCATATTGATGGCATCAATATGCAAGACGTCCCTGCATATGACCGCCCCACAAATATGATGTTCCAAAGTTACGCTCTATTTCCTCATATGAGTGTTGAAAAGAATATCGCATTTGGTTTGCAACAGGACCGAGTAGGAAAAAGTGAGATAGCAGACCGCGTTCACGAAATTCTTAAATTGGTGGAGCTTGAAGGCTTCAAGAAACGCAAACCTCAACAATTGTCGGGTGGCCAGCGTCAAAGGGTTGCTTTGGCTCGTTCTTTGGTCAAGCAGCCAAAACTCCTACTATTAGACGAACCTCTAGCCGCTTTGGACAAAAAACTACGCAAACAAACGCAATTTGAACTGGCAAATATTCAGGAAAAAGTTGGTGTAACTTTCATCGTGGTTACCCATGACCAGGAAGAAGCTATGACACTATCAACTAGGATGGCCGTGATGGATGCCGGGCGTTTTAAGCAAATTGGTACACCAACGGAAATCTATGAATTTCCAGAGTCGCGTTTTGTGGCAGATTTTATTGGGTCTGCTAACATCTTTGAGGGACGGGTGGTGGAAGATAGCGCTGACCGTGTTCGCGTTCAGTCAGAGGTTGGTGAAATTATAGTTGATCATAGCCAACCATTGAAACTGGACACTAAAATTTGGGTTGCTTTGAGACCTGAAAAAATTCGTATTTTAAAATCGGATGAAATTCATACAGGCCCAAATAAAGTGAGTGGTGTTGTTGATGACATCGGATACCTTGGTGATACATCCATATATAAAATCAGGCTGTCTAATGGCCAAATTGTTGATGTGACTGCTCCCAATATGACGCGGCCTATGAACAAAGAACATCGTCTCACATGGGATGAAAAGGTAACCATCAGTTGGGAGCAATCAAGCTCGATGCTGTTGACGTCATGACTGAAATACCGATTTTAAAATATAATCAAAATGGCAGCTCGATAATCCAAAGTTTAATGCAGCGTATTCAGAGGCACTGGCGAGCGATTGTAATTGCGATCCCATTTTTATGGCTTTTGTTATTTTTTCTAGCTCCGTTTTTCATTGTTGCGAAAATCAGTCTTGCAGAACTCGCTATCGCTAGTCCACCTTTTACTAGAATGATAGAATGGACTGAGGGTGGGATACTCACTGTACGCATCGTTTTTGATAATTTTAGGTATATTCTAAGCGACAGTCTGTATTTTGATACTTATGTTAATTCTCTGAAGATTTCGGTTACCTCAACATTTTTGTGTCTCTTGCTTGGTTATCCTATTGCTTATGCAATTGTTCGTTCCGGCCCTGTGGCAAGGCCGATTTTACTGCTGCTGATAATCCTACCTTTTTGGACTTCGTTTCTGCTTCGAGTGTATGCATGGATGGGCTTATTGGCTGATCAGGGAACAATCAATAATTTGCTCATTGCAATAGGTGTAATAGATGAGCCTATCCATATGCTTTATACAGAGTTCGCAGTTTATATTGGTATTGTTTACACTTACATGCCGTTTATGATTCTGCCACTTTATGCTAATATGGAGAAGTTAGACGGAAGTCTAAATGAAGCCGCTGCAGATCTTGGTTCGCGTCCAACCAACACGTTCTTTAAGGTTACGCTCCCACTTACGACACCGGGTATAATAGCAGGTTCCTTGCTTGTATTTATACCCGCCACTGGTGAATATGTTATCCCTGACTTGCTTGGTGGGGGAAATGTACAAATGATTGGCCGAGTTCTTTTCAATGAGTTTTCGCGCAATAGTGATTGGCCAGTTGCTGCAGCTGTTGCTATCGTTTTATTGGTAATTTTGGTTGTTCCAATTATTATTTTTCAGCATTTTCAAGGTAAAGCAGCGGAGGCTCCTTAGTTTATGCACGGTAAACGTTCTCAGTTTCTAACCTTTATGCTTTCAGTTGGCTTAGCTTTCTTTTATATACCTCTGATTTTGTTAATGATTTACTCATTCAATGAGTCAAAATTAGTTCCGGTGTGGGGCGGTTGGTCGGTGCGTTGGTATGAGGTTTTGTTACAATCAGAGGAAGTTTGGGGAGCGGTGGCTCTCAGTCTTAAGATAGCTTTCGTCAATGCGTCCGTAGCAACAGCGTTGGGCATGCTTGCCGGTTTAGCAATGGTACGATTTGGAAAGTTTAGAGGTCGAACGCTGTTTGGGGGAATGTTGGTGGCTCCCTTGGTTATGCCTGAAGTCATTACCGGTCTTGCACTGCTAGTTTTGTTTATCTCGCTAAAGGAATTGGTTGGTTGGCCCGATCAACGCGGTTTTACCACGATTACCATTGCTCATATAACGTTCTCGCTGGCCTACGTTGCAGTTACCGTTCAGGCACGACTAACTGGGATGGGGACTACTATGGAAGAGGCCGCGGCAGATTTAGGGGCGAAACCCTTTAAGGTACTGACGGCGATTACTCTTCCCCGTTTGACGCCCGCTTTGCTTTCTGGATGGCTCCTAGCTTTTACACTATCTCTTGATGATCTGGTTATCGCTAGTTTCGTAACGGGACCGGGGGCTACTACTTTGCCAATACTGATTTTTTCACGAATTAGGGTTGGATTAAGACCTGATATAAATGCACTCGCTACGATTATGATCCTATTTATTGCTATTTGTGTTACGATTGCTGCAATCTTGCTATTCAGGCAGCAAAGGCAGGACAAATTAAATCAAAAATTTGCAGAAGGTAATTAAGGTTGAATGTTTTTTTATGCAGCCCTCAGAATTAAGCGCATTCCGCATGTTGGCCTTGTTTCCTTTGAGTGATATTTCTGTGAGCCTAATTAAGAGTAAAAGAGGAAAATTGTTTTCTCGCTTCATGAGGTCCCAGTGAGCTTTCCAATTATTCATGGGTTTTATTTGTGGAGAAATGAACATGGCTCGTGATCCACGATATGATATCTTATTCGAGCCGCTTAAGATTGGACCTGTAACGACCAAGAACCGTTTTTTTCAAGTGCCTCATTGCACTGGCATGGGATATATCCGTCCCCGAATGCTAGCTTCAATGCGTGGGATGAAAGCTGAAGGTGGTTGGGGAGTTGTCTGTACAGAATACAATTCCATTCACCCTTCCTCTGATGACCTGCGACATGTTTCTGCATCGCTGTGGGATGACAGTGATGTGCGTGCTCACCGATTAATGACAGATAAAATCCACGCGCATGGTGCATTGGCAGGTGCGGAGCTTTGGTATGGTGGAGCTCGTAGTGCCAATATGATGACACGCGAGGTTGCGCTTGAACTGGATACCGTGCCCAACGGGGTTGGTCATCCGTTTCAATCTCGAGCAATGGATAAGGCTGATATCATCACATTCCGTCGTTGGCATCGCAAAGCAGCTATTCGTGCGCGGGATGCAGGTTTTGATGTTATCTATGTTTATGCAACTCACGGCTATTTACTTGCAAATTTTTTAGATCCTAAGCGAAATACGCGCGGTGATGAATACGGTGGCAATATGGAAAACCGTACTCGTTTAGTACGTGAACTGATAGAAGAGACCAAAGTCGCGGTTGGTGATAAATGTGCAGTGGCTGTACGTTTCGCTGCTGATGAAGAAGTTGGTGAAGATGGGGTGCCGGTAACAGGTGAACGCCGTGACATGTTTGAAATGTTGGCTAATATGCCAGATTTGTGGGACATTAACATCGCAAACTATGACGTTGAGATGGGCGTGTCGCGGTTTACAAAAGAAGCTGCACTTGAACCATATATGGACTTTGTTAAGTCAGTTACTGATAAACCTGTCGTAAGTGTTGGCCGTTTTACCTCGCCTGATACGATGGTAAGTCAAATAAAGCGTGGTGTCATTGATCTGATTGGTGCAGCACGCCCCTCGATTGCGGATCCCTTTTTACCATCCAAGATTGATGCAGGTGACGTAGGTTCAATCCGTGAATGTATCGGCTGTAATGTCTGCTATTCTGGTGACAGCTTGGGTGTGCCAATTCGCTGCACACAAAACCCAACAATGGGAGAAGAATGGCGAAAAGGATGGCACCCTGAAAAGATGCATCCTAAAGGTAGTGAAAGCCTTATATTGATTGTGGGTGCTGGCCCGGCTGGTTTGGAGGCTGCCTTAGCCTTAGGACGGCGTGGTTATAACGTCATGCTGGCTGAAGCGAGCCGTGAATTAGGTGGGCGTGTCCGCCGTGAAGCAACTTTGCCGGGGATGAGCGAATATATCCGAGTTAAGGATTATCGTGAGCAGCAATTGATTGAGATGCCAAATGTTGAGATATTTCGTGAAAGCCATCTGACTGCAGAAGACGTGCATGCGGTCGGCGCAGATCATGTTGTTCTTGCCACAGGTGCCCGGTGGCGTATTGAGCGTTATGATGGCAATGCGTATGTGGCTATAGTGCCCAAGGACATAAACCAAACAATCTTGACGCCCGATGATATTATGGATGGCAAGATGCCTAAAGGCCCAACTCTTATTTACGATGAAGATAGTTATTATCTTGGCGGTGTGATTGCGGAGAAAATCAGCACTGCAGGCATTGAAGTTATTTACGCCACGCCCAATGATGTTGTTTCTAAATGGACTGAAAATACATCAGAGAGATGGCGTATCCAAAGCCATTTGATGAAACTTGGAATTAAACTCGTACTATCAAAGTCATTGTACAGCTTTGATGGTAATGGTGCTGAAATGCGATGTGAGTATTCGGGACTTTCCGAAAATTTAAAGGTTGAGTCACTGGTTATGGTTACTCAGCGCCAGGTCAACCGTGACTTGTTTGATACGTTAATGGATGGTGTTAAAGGAGATCACGAGAACCTACCGTTCTCACTGACCCGAATTGGTGATTGTGATGCGCCTGCAATAATTGCTGCCGCTGTCTATGCAGGCCATCGTTATGCACGGCAACTTGATACTAGAATTGATGTTGATGAACCATTAATTCATGATCGCCTTGATGTAGGGCAAACACCGGAAGGTGCTTATTTGATAAATGAGGAGTGATTTAAACTCGTTACTAAACATGTTGGATCTTTGAAACTATATTTTGAGGAATATTTTGGAGATGATAATTGTTCTTTTTACCATATAATAATGGGCGCTATCCGGGTCAGGGGTTGTCAGAACTACATCGACATTCTGCCTGCTAAAGATGCCGTACCTCAGGGTAACTAATTTTTCTCAATATGACTCAAAATCTAATAATCTGAGATGGTAGATTGTTTTAGCGAGCTTGATTACTCAATCTCTTGGTCTCTATGCAAAGCACATTAAAAATCAATTTTCTTGACTGATTATGTTGAACTGCGTCTAGTAAAAACGGAATAACTAGGGGCATCAATAATGTGTAAATGGATTATAGAAGTTTCTGCCGTCAGTTTTATTGTTTTTAGCGCTTTAATTTTGTCTGTATCTGTTTCAGAAGCAAGAGAACTTCAGGTTGGTTCGTGGGGAGGCAACGTCAGGTCTGGCCCCGGAACTAATTATGCGAAAATTGGAAGCCTCCAAAATGGTGATCCTGTAGTTATAACGAAAAAACTATCATCTGCAGGCGCAGAGTATCCTTGGTTTAAAATACAATATGGCAATGGAAAAGTAGGGTATCAGTGGGGAGGTTTATTGTGTGGTTTCAGAAAAAAAATTAATGGAACTTTTGGGCTTTGTAAAAAAGATAATCGATCTAACCCACGGGTTTATGATTGCAATTCACTGAGCTCGCTGCGCTCCTTAGGAAATAACACAGGCACTCAAATAACATTTTTTGTCGGTCAAACCAAAGATAAATTTAAAATTTATTGGCTCGATTATGAAGGAAATAAAACCCTTTACCAAACTATGGGGAGTGGAATGAGTTGGACAATAAACACATTTCCGTCTCACCCTTGGCTGGCAGTGCGCATATCACCGAGCGGAAAAAAAACTTGCCACAGTTTGATACGGGGTAATAAAAATGCCTCACAATGGTTATTACGATAATCAATCATAGAAGTTTTAGGCATTAGGACTGATTTATAAAGTTTGGTGTTAAATTACCGCAGGCAGATCGCATACATGCCAACGTTAACAAGCCATTAAAATGACCTGTGATGACCGATAGTTTTGGAGTCTCTAAAGCTTAATAATCGACTATAAATTTTTAATCTTTATCGTTATTCTTAGGATTCTCACTGAGCTAGGAAGTATGTAAATTTATGGATGGTTTTCTCGAATGATGATTATTGGGGTGAAAACAGCGCTGGATTAGAACCCGCATGAAGTATGTTAATTTGATTGCCAAGACGGGTTTGTACGGCTGGTGATGCGATGCCTTTCGAGAACATTAAAATATTTAGAGACCCACCGTATAGGAAGCCTCCAAGACGCGTAATACCTTTGGTCACAGTTGCACCGATATAGTTGGAATCCTCATTAAAAGTAACTGAACCTATTGTGTTAAGGCCATCTGGGATTTGAGCAACATACCCTGTTATCATTTCATTTGGGGTGGAGCCGGGATAGGTGGTTTCCATGATTATAATGCCACGCTGAAATACCTTAAACTGTGACAAATCACTGCCTGGTTGTGCAACGTTACCATTGAGAGGTGCCCAATTTGAAAAGTCGTAAACACCATAAGTCCCGGTGACTGCGCTATCTCCTACACGTACGATCTCTGAGTGACGAATTACCCCATGTATAGGTGCGTATTAGTGGTGAAAAGTCTTGGGCATCATAATGCATGAAAGCCCAGAACCACCAACATATTTCTTTTTTAGTTTATCTGGCACGTTCCCCAGCAAGCGATCTATGGAAAGTGGGTAGGATTTTACGTCGCTAACAGTATTTAATTCTAGCGGATTATCGATCAATGCACGAACGCGCCCATGCTCACCATTCAAATTTAATGTTTGTACGAGAGGGTTCATGATGCAGTCGGTTGGCGAGACTACGACATACTTCCGGTCTGGCATTGTAACTGGCCGAGGTGGGATCGTGCCGTCTGGGTTAGATTTGATTAAACGAGAGAAGAACGCATTCCAATTGGAAAAATCTTTTGAAGTTTGATCCTCGTAATCTTTGATTTCGATACGAGGATCGTTAATCCATTCGGGAACACGCAGTGCTGATGCTTCACTATTCATGAATGCACCTCGCTGGTCGGAGAAATCTTTAAGGAAGGTTGCCAACAATGAATCTTCCAAGCCCGTCATAGGATTGATTTCTTGGGTAAAGGCTTGCGCAGGAGGGTTTTGGTAATAAAACCATCCAATTTTTTGAATGTAAGTTAGGCCATTATCTTCGTCACCTTGGGCACTTGGTAAAAGGTACACCAATCGGTAAATACTGCCGCAAATTCTTGCGCCATACCCTTGAAGGGGTTAGAAACAACCGGCTGATACCATTCGTTGCGGTCATTCTGAGGTGAATAGCCAACTGGTGGTGGTGTCATTCCAGCGTTAATGACTGCCATCAGAGGCGCTCAGATATTTTGGTTCTTAGCCAGAGCATTATGAAATGAAATCAAGGAGTTGGCGCAGGGTGAGCCTGGCATGTGAGAAATCTGTTCGTCGGTGAGAATCTTCGCGGAAAAACTTGGTGCCGCTCTGTCAATATTTGCAGCTTATTCGGTTGCTGTTAGCAGCGATTGAAGAGATTTTGCTACTGTTTGTCAGTAGGTAAGCGATGACGCTATAGCGTTTTTTGGTAGAAAAATAATAGCTGTTATCATGAGCATTCTATGCAATATTGACAAAATTAAAACTCCTTCAAAACGATCTTAGAAATAAATACCTGGATTATCGTTGCATTTTAAAAACTAATGAAAAGCTAATGATTAATCATTGGAGCATCTAAAAAATATTCAAAATATTACTTAAATTGATGTTGTCTGACAATGGATTTACGTAAAACACCCTTTGACTGCAGTGTAGATATCTTTGTATTTTAGTTTAAGAATAATATTTATAATGGAAAATGCTTACAATGGGTCTTTTAAAATCGCTGGTAACCGCTGGCACATTTATTTTACTTGCTAGTACCGTAATCGCAGATAACACTAAAATTTCTAAAACCTTTGAAATTCATCAGGCGTTTCCAAATATTGTTCACTTAGATATTGACCGTGAAGGAGCTTCTCCTGGTGATGTATTGGCTTTTGATGCTGATTTAACATCTGCTACCGGATTATCGGGTAAACTTAGTGGCATAATGTTTACAGTAAGAATCCCAGATAATGCGATTGAGATGTTTGAAGACCGGATTGCACATTTGATATTTGATTTTGGAGACTCAAATACATTGGTCGTTACCGGATCAGCTAAATATCCCCATAAAGGTGATGGACAGATGAGTGAAAACCAACCGCAGTTGCGTGCGATTATTGGTGGTACTGGATTGTATATGGGTAGTCGAGGTCAGGTTCAAACGAGTAGAAATTCCGATGGTACTTACAAACACCTTATTCAACTTATGGAATGATACAGTATGTTTAAGAACTTATTTTAAATGAAAGCTTGGAAAAGGTAATGTTGTCATATCATAATACCTCAATCTAATTGAAATTAACTTTAATACGTTATTGAAATCTACCAGCTGGCGATCAAATCTCTTGTTTACGACTGTAAAAGAAAAATCATTGGTTATGGTTGCTGTCAGTTTATCGCTGACAGCAACCATAATTCTTAGGAAGCTGGCGTAATAGCAACGGCCATACCAGTTGCAATTTCTATCACAATTCTATCACCAGGCACACGGGCAGCCGCAAAGCTGCGCATCTCTGGTTTTACTTTTGCCGATAAAATATCTCCTGAAGCAGTTTGCACTGTAGCAATGTGACTACGCTTATCATATGAGATGAATTCGACGACTGCAGATAAAATTTCTCCTCCAATAACGCCAGGTTTAGCACCTTCTGGTGCCGCTAATGCACCCTCGACGACGATAGTCTCACCAGTATCATCAGGTGCTGCCATGCCGACTGCAATGGATTCAATATACTCAATGTTTAGCTTATCTCCTACTTCGATCTGGTCAAAGTTTATTACCTCGTCGCTAACCCGAAGAACGAAGCGCTGACCATCTCCAGTGACAGCAAACCGTCTGTTGTCGCGGTCAATTTCGCGCACGGTTAAAGTGCGTTCTACAGTTTCTGTCCGTTCAGCGTAGTCGGTAGGAGCACAAGCTGTTAACAAAGCCAAGAAAGTGGCGGTTACGATCGATACTAGACGCATTGATATACCTTTTTGTTTTTGTTTTATTGAAACGATCAGAGGGTAAACCTCTGCATTTAAATTTGTGACCGCAAAATGGCTAATATAGAGTTCTACGTCAACCAACTGTTTTACGTCTGAGTTAAACCAGACTTTGATTTGTGAATTTTGAATTTTTGTTGCGAATAGAAAAGTTAATTAACCCATAATTTAGTATTTCAGCTCATAATAAAGTCTACCAATGAGTTCTCTAATGACAAAACTAGTTTTTTTAAATGCTTCAGCAGAGGGTATGAAATCCATTGGACTCACTTTATCCGCACTGGTCAAAAAATCTACTGGAAATGGTGATACTACAAAGCCTGCTGCTTCGAATACCTTTTTTGCTCTCGGCATGTGAAATGCAGATGTCACTAGTATAATCTTTGGATCAGTTTGATTAAGTAACTTTGCAATAGCTTTTGCTTCTTGATCGGTATTTTGAACGTCTTCAGTGACCTGTATCTTATCAGCTGAAATACCTTGCAGTATTGCTATTTCGCTCAAGTATTCACCTTCAGGTTTCCCAATTGACCATGGTAGCTTTCCACCGGTGAGAATGAGTAGGGGGGCTTTACCCTTATTCATCAGATTTATCCCGGAAAAAATACGGTCGGAAGCCTCATTCCACTCATAAAACAGTCCGCTGTCGCTTTTAATTGTACGTACCATTCCACTTAAAACAATAATAGCGTCAGCTGTTTTTACACTACCTTCACTAGAACGGGTGTATCCACTCTCTAAATAGGAGATAAGTTTATTGGAAATTATTGGGAGTGAGCAAATTATTAAAATGCTTAAGCCGGCATAAATAGTTCTATTTTTTTTGAAAATAGCACCAAAAAAAAGGAGTATTATTGTGATAAAAAGAGGACTTACCAGTAGAGGAATTATTTTATGGGCGTAAATCACTGTACATAATCCATGCGTAAAATTATAGAATTTTATTACTCAAAATAAATAAAACTGAACGTAAATAGATTTATCCCCTTTTAGGACGTGTCAGCAGTTCGCCGTTGCAATTTTTGCAAGTAAACGCCAACTCCTTTCCACATTTCATACAATAAGTGCACTCATAAGAACAAATTAATGCCTCAGAATTATGAGCTAATTCGGTTTCACAAACTAAGCATTCTGTCTTCATATCTAACATCAAATAACCCTTTGAATATTTCATAATTATCAAGCTTAAAGCGGAATGATTTAAAAACAGAATATATTTAACAAAATTTTGAAAAACAGTTTAAAAAGGATATGATAATATTAAGCTTTTTTTTAATAAACAAAGCTAGAACTGGAGTCACTCTATTGGGAAAAATTAAATTTTTAGAGTTTGGGCGTATGGGATTATGTGCCATGTTTTTCTATTTTGCGTATTCAGCAAAGGTGGAGGGCGATATGCAGGGGTTAGCTTTTTGGCTGGTATTGGCCACCTGTGGAGCGCTTTCTTTGCTGACAGCAATAGAAACGTATCTAGGTAAGGGTAAGTCAAATGATAATTTAGGGTGGGAAGATAGCCCGTATAGATATCAGAGCGCCAACAACAATATGGCAACGGCACTTGTAGGTCTTGGGTCGTTGGCTATGGGACTTAGTCCGGAAAGTCTTGGAACTATTTCAGCTGTTTCGGTGCTTTTTTTCACTTTAAATGGTGTCAATCATGCGATGTCAGGTTTAAATAAAAACTTAACGATAAAACAAAAAACTTTTAACTTAACTCAAAGATCAGGACCTGCACTGCTTTTATTTTTTGCGAGCCTACCGCTGTTAGAGAATTTACTTTTAAAGTAGAAAAAGAGAACTGTTTTTTGCTTTCGTACTAGATAATTTGGAAGTGGTTTTTGTAATTACTGATGAAAGCTATTTGGCGCTCGTCATATGATCTATCATCAAAGGGCTTTATGAACGAGTGCGGGTTTAAAGCGTGGTTTTCTATGCAACAGTCAGTGTGAGAGAGAAAATGAATAACTTTAGTTGGGGTGTGATTTTACGGGGTATAGCAACAAAATTTGTAATATTTTGCGCTTTTATCACTTTTGCGGCGTGCTCAGCAAAACAAGGAACTGATGAGAACAAGTCAATTTTAAGCAAGACTAAGGAAAATGCTATTTCTTATGAGGATTATTCAGCACCTCTTTATCCAAATGAGACACCCGAACTGCGTCGTATGATTATAGAGGCAGCAAAGGAAAATAACGTGCCGGTGGAATTAGTGCAGCGACAAATCATTCGAGAAAGTACGCACAGGCCAGGCGCGCGAAACGGGCCTTACTATGGCCTAATGCAAATTTTACCCGCGACAGCAAGGAGTATGGGGTTTCGCGGCAAACCAAAAGATTTGTTGGATGCGGAAACAAATTTAAAATATTCGGTTCGGTATCTAAGGGGAGCATGGCTTGTTTCTGGAGGGGATATAGACGCATCTGTCATGTGGTATGCTCGGGGCTACTATTATGAAGCGAAAAGGTTAGATTTGATTGCAGAGACTGGCGTTGATGGACGTAAGGTATGGCCCGACTAAAGCAGTCTGTCAGTTCTGCTATATTGCACTGAAAATTTTTTAGTAGTGTATCCTCTTTTGTGAGGTAATAGTTCCTTTAATCCGTGCCATGGGAACTGAATCCGGTAGGTGACCTTGATTTAATGCTTTTTGAACTGTTGTTGATCTGAAGTAAAAATCGCTAATACCTTCGTTTTCTGACTGAAGGTTTATGGCTGAAGGTCACAACTTAGATAGTTTTAAGTTTTTGAAACAAGTTAGACTTTATGATGACTAAAGAGATCCGTCCTTGGCTTGTTTTGGCTGGATTGACGCTTGGTGTAATGGTCACCAACGGATTTGTGCGCTTTGCTTATGGTTTAATACTGCCGGCAATGAGAGCAGAATTGAACTGGAGCTTTGCTCAGGCTGGTTGGCTTAATACAGCCAACGCTATTGGATATTTATGTGGCGCGGTCATCACTGCGCTCGCAATACAAAATATTTCTCAGACTAAACTTTTCTCTATTGGTTTAGTTCTTACAACACTGTCTCTTATAGCTACTGGTATTGAGGCTAGTATGTGGTGGCAGACGTCGTGGCGTTTTCTGGCAGGATTTTTTGGCGCCATGTCATTCTCTACTGCAGGTGCGCTTGTGGGCGGCCTCTTCCCTAAGAACCCGCGCTATTCAGCATTAGCTATTGCAATTCTTTTTGGATCAGGCGGTGGCTGCGCTATACTATTTGCTGGAGCTTCTTTGCCATTAATGCTTGATAAATTTGGAACAAGCGCATGGCCTTTCGCCTGGCTGTTGATTGGTGGAGCAAGCTTATTCTTTTTGCCTTTCAGCCTGTGGGCCGCAAAACAACTGAAGACTGATATACAAAAAAATAAAAGTTCGATGCCGTTTCCTATCCGACGCCTATTTCCAATAACGGTTGGGTATGGCTGTTTTGGCTTTGGCTACATCGTATATCTGACATTTTTATCTGCGTGGATGAAACAGACTTCGGCTTCACCAGTATTTATTGCTGTTGAGTGGGTTTTATTGGGAATGTGCATTACGGTCTCCCCATTTGTCTGGCGCCATATTTTAGCTAGATATGCTTCAGGATTTCCACTTGCCTGCGTTTTAGTATGCATAGCAGTTGGGTCAGCTTTGCCGATATTGTTGCCGAGCAGTGTAAGTCTGATTATTTCGGCCATCATATTTGGAATATCGGTTTTTATGGCACCTTCGGCGATAGCGAGTTTTACGCATAAAAATTTACCTCCGGAAAGTTGGGGAAGGCAAATGAGTTTATTCACAGTCATTTTTGCCGCAACGCAAACTGTTGGACCATATGCGGCAGGTTGGATAGGGGACTATTTTGATAATATCGGAGTAAGTCTACTCTTTGCATCAATTATTCTTTTGTTGGGAGCGGCGTTCGCATTTTTCCAAAAACCAATTCTCAGATAAAACGTTCAAAAAATTTAAAGATACGTCGTTAGATATTATAAGTTTCTACCGGCGGGATTTATGTATAGGCTGAAGAGCCTATTTTACAAAATGAAACCTGTTAATTTCAGGCAAATATAACAGCATCGAAACTAATGAGATGATTATCTGATTATGAGCGAGAGGTTTCTGAAGATTTTTCAGAATTTGGCACTTTTTAAGAATAATAATCCACGAAAGTTCTACCGTCCTTCAATCGCGTTGATTGCACTCCGGTCACCGTCACCTATTTCACCCAATTTGGAGCCTGATGGCAGTTCGACATGTAGTTGATCGCAGTCGCTTAATTCAATCTGTGCACTTACCACATCAAGACTAATTACATGCCCGCCGTGTAGGCGATCCTTTGATATGAAATGTAAGTGCCATCCCGGAACTTCTACACCGGCAATAGTATCAGGAAACTGAAAGCCGATTAGGTCACCGTCTGTTTCCTTAAAATGCCACTCGGTTTGGTCCGCAACTATTTCTATCAATGGTCGATAGGGTGGTAACTGTTTTTCGACGCTCCTTAAATGGAGATTTTTAAATGCCCCCCTAGCTTTGATAGCCACTACTGGCGTATTTCCTGAAATACAGTCTATGTGGTTTAGAAAATTATCAAATTGCATTTCTTTAACGTCAATGGCTTTAGTTGTTTCAAAGCGCGTTAGAACGGCAAAAGGTGTTTTAGTTTCTGGGGTAACAGCAGCCACTGAACCATCGGCACGGGCGCTAAATGCGGCACCATCTAAGATTATGAGCTCTCCGTCTAAACCTTGAGTAGTTCCAATTCCGTCAGAACCGAGTGCCAGTAATTCACCGATGGTAATGTCGCCTTCATACTTACCATCAAGTAGTGCATTGATAGTTCCAGCCTGAATAACAGTCCGTTCTGTACGCTCATCAAGAGAAAGGCCTTCGCGGGTTAAAGTAAGTAAATGCAAAGCCCCGATAAGCCTGTCATCAATGATATCTTTTGCCAATTCTTCACCTTAGTTGTTTTTTGAAGTATCTTCGGGAGGTGATAACCTTGTTTTCTTATTAAGAACAATTGAATTAGCAATATTTTGGTGCTTACAAAAGTTTAGTCAAATACTCTTTATCAGAATAGTATTGGAATTAAGAATGAAATTGTTAATGATTGCAAAATTTAGCAAGGTGTCCATCAATAAATTATAGGAGAGTTATGCTGAGCCGCAAGATCATGGGCTTAAGTTATGAAGGATGATATTTTTGAAAAAGTTGATGAGCATTCAGTTATGATTAAAGCCTAGATTACCGATCTGGATGCTATCCAATAATTCACGACCTCTCAAATGGCAGAAATTGTTGACGAATTGGGTTAAAATCATCAAATATTTGCCCCGCAGAGTGTGTATTAATAATACTCAATTGGAATTCTTTTACTTAGTGCTCTAAAATTGCTCTGAAAAGAATTTTCAATTACTTGCACAAATATTGCTGAGATTGCTCCTACAAACTACATCAGCCTTGAACACGGTTTTTTAACCACGACTGACGCACTGTAATATTAACACTCTGGATTGTAAAAGTAGTCAAAATGTCAATGAGTTTAAATTCTTTGATTTTTTGCAAACACTAGGAGCTTTTTGATGGTTTTGCAGAAAGACTTTTTTGATCTGCCTGAGGGAATGATTTACTTGGATGGTAATTCTCTGGGTCCTTTGCCCAAATTAGCAAAAACAAGGGTGGCAGCCGTCATGCAAGACGAATGGGGCACTCAATTAATAAAGGGCTGGAATGTTGCTGGATGGATGGCGCAACCATCTCTGATTGGAGATGCGATTGGCCGCTTGCTTGGTGCTCCTGAAGGCACTGTCGTTCTTGGTGACACTTTGTCAATTAAGGTATACCAGGCGATTTCTGCTGGAATTAATATGCGACCAAATCGGCATGTTATACTAAGCGACTCTGGGAATTTCCCATCTGATCTTTACATCGCGCAAGGTTTACTACGCTCATTAGGTCAGAATTATGAATTACGTATTGTGGATCCTGAAGATGTCGTAACCTCTATTGACGAAACAGTTGCAGTAGTGCTTTTGACAGAGGTAGATTATCGAACAGGTCGTCTACACGACATGATTGAGATTACTAAACGTGCGCATAATGTAGGCTCAGTAATGATTTGGGACCTTGCCCATAGTGCTGGCGCTATACCTATCGACTTGGAAAAAAGTAGGTGTGAATTTGCTGTTGGGTGTACGTATAAGTACTTAAATGGCGGCCCTGGTGCACCAGCATTTATATATGTTCGCAAGGACTTATCTGACGAAATTGATCCCATTTTGACCGGATGGCTTGGTCATGATAAGCCCTTTGATTTTGATTTGGAATATCGTCCAGCCCGGGGAGTAGAACGTATGCGTGTTGGCACTCCGCCAGTTCTTCAAATGGCGGCGCTCAGCGCTGCATTGGAAATTTGGGAGCATATAAATATTTTTGAATTGCGTTCTAAATCAATAGCTTTGCAGGAGTTATTCATCCAACAGGTTGAGGCGCGTGTGCCAGGTTTAAACTTGGTAAGCCCAAGGGAAAGCGCTAATCGTGGTAGTCAGGTGTCATTTTCTTTTGAGAATGGATACGCCGTTATGCAAGCCCTTATTGCTCAGGGTGTGATTGGTGATTTTCGGGCACCAAATGTTATGCGTTTTGGCTTTACCCCATTATTTATTGATGAGGCAGATGTTATTCGGGCAGTCGACCATCTGGAAAGGATTATAAAGGATCAAATTTGGGATGATCCTAAATATCTGACACGCCAACGTGTTACTTAAAAGTTTGGTGAATTGGATTTACTCATGTAATACTATTGTTGTATTTTAGCGCTTTCGGTTTGCAGCATGAAAAGCACAATGACAAGTTATTTGGTTAGCTTTACTGAAGAAAAAACCTATCCCCAGTTTTAATTATGACGAATGATCGCCGTTTGTTTGCGAACTGTAAGGTAACAGATGTGCAGACAGTTGGTTCCCAAAATCAAATTTTATAAGCAATTATAAAGCTGCATTGGGAAATTAATTTCCATACTTAAAATCATTCTTAACTTTTGCTTACGCATTGTTACCTTAGGGATTGCTTAGCTGCAATTGACCGTTACTATTATTTTTTAACGCAGGTAATTGGCTTAGCAAAAATGGTATTTTTTCCTTAAAGCGAAAGAATCCGTGTGTAGCAAATGGCCAAGCCAAGCTATCATATTGACGTCGGACCTGTTTGATTTTTGGTGATTTTTCAACCGTTGAAATATCTGAAATTAAGTCGGCGTTTGGACCAACGGGCGCGTACGAGGTTACGATTTGCTCAAGGCCTTCTTGCCTTGCCCACTCAAGTACAGCATCCGAGCTAGCTGCAAGATAGGAGACATTGCCAAGGCGATCTGCAAAGCGCGAAACGACATCTTCTGCAGTTCTGTGCGCGAAGCTTTCAATATGGGGTGCAATAGCTAGAGGCGACAACCTCTCTCGAGAAGTAACCACAGCAGTCGCTAAAGGCGCTAAACCAGCTTCAAATAAATAACCTGGGGAAAGATCATCATCATGAATAAGTAATCCTGTTCGAGGTGCTGAAGGTATATCGGCAATTTCTGAAAGTGTTTGTAAAGGTGGTAAAGGTGGCCCAGTGATTGGTTCTGCTTTACTCGCCAATTGCCATTTAGGTGCAAAGCGACCTTCAGTGAATTTCGAAATGTTTGACGTGCGCGCCAGGTATGTTTTGCCAGGTGTTTGAATGCCTGCGACCCATCTCCACCCTAACGTGTTGGAGGCTGGATCTCCATCAAGCAAATGCCGTAAGAAAAAATCAGCCCCAAGCTCCCACGGTAAATTCAGGGTGAAGATCCATATTGATGCAAACCACATTCGCGCATGATTGTGCAGATATCCTGTTTCAACAAGCTCATTGGCCCAAGCATTAAAACAGTCTATTTCTGTCTCACCCAAGCAGGCTGCTTGCCAGTTGGCGCGTAGTCCAGACTGGGTTTGAATTCCATTTAGTTGCTTCTTGAGTGCTAAATTGTAATGCGTCCAGACTGCAGGCCGCATTTCGAGCCAACCTTTCCAATATGTACGCCAAAATATTTCTTGAATGAATTTTTCTGCCGCATTTGTGCTATGGCGGCTAAGTACAGCCTCCAAGACATCCGCCTCAGTTATTATGCGTGCGCGAAGGTAAGGGGATAAAGTCGAAATACCCAAATGGCCATCGCGACCTAGGTCAAAGTTTCTTCGACTGGCATAATCTCGTCCTGCCAGTGGAACGAACCTATTTAACTTTTCAAGAGCTGCAAAGCGTGTTGGGGAAAATCTTTTGAGAGCTTGGGTCATAAATGAGGAAATAGCTGGGTGTTAAAAAGCGTCAAGTTTTGCGCCGCCCCTTGCAGGTCCCAAGCGCCGATATTAAGACTACAGTAACTTTTTTGCGGGTATGGTCTCGCGAAGTATGACGAGGCAACGCTAATGCACGACCCAATCGATCAATTCAACAATTTCACTAGTAATCTTGTGCCTATGGTTGTCGAGCAGACTAGCCGTGGAGAGCGGGCGTATGATATTTTTTCACGGCTGCTTAAAGAACGGATTATTTTTATAAATGGCCCAATACACGACGGTATGAATCACTTGGTTGTGGCTCAGCTTTTGCATCTTGAGGCTGAAAACCCCTCCAAAGAAATCAGTATGTATATCAATAGCCCTGGTGGCGTTGTAACATCTGGTCTGTCGATTTATGATACAATGCAATACATAAAGCCGAAAGTTTCGACTTTGTGCATTGGACAGGCAGCCTCAATGGGATCAGTACTACTTGCAGGTGGTGAAGCTGGAATGCGTTTTTCGTTACCTAACAGCCGCATCATGGTACATCAGCCCTCTGGTGGTTATCAGGGCCAGGCTTCTGATATTATGATCCATGCAGCTGAGACCCAAAAATTGAAGGATCGACTGTATGATATTTACGTGCGGCATACTGGTCAAACGCACGAAGATGTAGAAAAGGCGTTGGACCGGGATAACTTTATGTCTCCAGAAGAGGCCAAAGATTGGGGTCATATTGACGAAATTGTTGAGAACAGAGGTAAAGATGATACTAGTTCTTAACGGTCCTGTTGTATTCTTGAAAAGGTGACACTAGTTTCTCGTGTAACATAAAAAGACGATTGTGGACCTTGCAGGGCTGATTTAAACTAAGAATGTACGTGGAGTGTCGGATTAGTCTGGTATCCAAAAAGGCGGCTGGTGCCGGGAGGGACGCGAAATGGCTACTAAATCAAATGGTGACAGCAAAAACACCCTTTATTGTAGCTTTTGCGGCAAAAGCCAGCATGAGGTGCGCAAGCTTATTGCTGGACCTACCGTGTTTATTTGTGATGAGTGCGTCGAACTCTGCATGGATATTATTCGGGAAGAAACCAAGGCATCTGACCTGAAGACAACGGACGGTGTTCCAACGCCAAAAGATATTTGCGGCGTCTTAGATGATTACGTCATTGGGCAGGCTATGGCAAAACGAGTTTTATCAGTCGCTGTGCATAACCACTATAAGCGCCTGAACCACGCCCAAAAAGGTGGTGATATAGAGCTTGCAAAGTCTAATATTCTACTTATTGGTCCAACCGGTTGTGGTAAAACTCTACTGGCACAAACCTTGGCGCGGATTTTGGATGTGCCTTTTACAATGGCAGATGCGACGACTTTGACAGAAGCTGGCTATGTAGGTGAGGATGTAGAAAATATTATCCTTAAGTTATTACAGTCTTCTGAATACAATGTTGAGCGGGCACAGCGCGGCATCGTCTACATCGATGAAGTAGATAAAATTACTCGTAAATCTGAAAATCCATCCATTACCCGTGATGTGTCTGGCGAAGGTGTACAACAAGCATTGCTAAAGTTAATGGAGGGAACTGTCGCGTCTGTCCCGCCGCAAGGTGGGCGTAAACATCCACAGCAAGAGTTTTTGCAGGTGGATACGACAAATATATTGTTTATTTGCGGTGGTGCTTTTGCAGGTCTTGATAAAATTATATCGCAACGGGGAAAAGGCTCTGCAATGGGTTTTGGAGCTGATGTTCGCGATAAAGAAGCACGTGGTGTCGGAGAAATATTTACTGAATTAGAGCCGGAAGATCTACTTAAATTCGGCCTTATTCCGGAATTTGTCGGTAGACTGCCAGTTTTAGCAACTTTGGAAGATCTAGATGAAGAAGCATTGGTCATAATTCTCACTCAACCCAAAAATGCACTAGTGAAACAATACCAGCGCTTGTTTGAGCTGGAAGACACGGATTTGACCTTTACTGACGATGCTCTGAAAGCAATTGCTAAACGCGCTATTGAGCGGAAAACAGGTGCGCGCGGTCTTCGCTCCATCCTTGAAGATATCCTGCTCAACACAATGTTTGAATTACCAGGTTTGGATACGGTCGCGGAAGTTGTTGTTAATGAGGAAGCAGTGAATTCTGATGCGGCACCGTTGATGATCCACGCTGACGCGGAAAAAAAACCTGCAAGCGCTGGCTAATTGCTGATACCTGTTTATTCGTAAATTTTCAGTCTGCATATTACTGATCAAAAAATGGTTAACAATGTTTATAGTCAACATATTTGAACTGGTTTAACTATCACGGGGTTTGTATCTAATTTGGGTTTTATGTTTTTGTACGTATACTCAACGCATACCCTTTTTAGATAAAATTGTATGAATAGTTCTCGTTATTTCTAATAATACTTATGGCAAATTATTGTATGAGAAATCTGGCCTTTGTTAGTTGTAACGATTGGAGATAGAAAAATTCATTAGAAATAAAAATTTAGTTTGAACATTAATTTCTCTGAAATGGATTGTGTCTTACAGCGTGTGCGCTCTGGACGTGGCTTAGTGGATGCGGCATAGAGTGGTTAAATCTTCGGAGGCGGAAAATGGGCATTCTGAATAAGCTGTTACGCTGCGTTACATGGTGGAACGGCCAAACCCTTAACACTCAGTTTTTTACTTGGCGTAAAGGCGTTAAAGTTGGTGATGACTCGCAAGGAAATTGTTTTTATAAAAATAGAGACGATAGTCGTCGGTGGGTGATCTATAACGGAGAGGTTGAAGCCAGCAGGGTAGATCCACAGTGGCATGGTTGGCTGCATCGTACATGGGATGAACCGCCGACTGAAAAACCGCTTCGTAATCAAGTTTGGGAAAAGCCGCATCAGCCTAACTTGACTGGGTCTGAAATGGCCTATGCGCCAGCAGGGTCAATCCGAAGGGCAGAACCAGTCACTAGACGCGATTACGAAGCTTGGTCGCCTGAGTAAAAGGGTTCTTAAAGATGTCTGAAAACAATACCGAAGTGTTAGTCGGAGGAATTGTCCTCGCTGCGGCTATTGGAATTGCTATATATGGCGCGCAAATCGGAGGGTTAAGTGCCGGGAGTGGAGCTACCTATCCGTTATCGGCAAGTTTTAGAAGCCTGGAAGGCGTAAGTGTTGGTACCGATGTTCGCTTAGCGGGCGTCAAGGTAGGTACGGTTACAGATGTAGGGCTGAACCCAACCACATTTCGGGCTGACACTAAAGTGGCACTGGGTAAAGATATCCTGATCCCTGATGACAGTGCTATCATAATAAGTTCTGAAGGTTTGCTTGGAGGTAATTTCATAGAGATCGTTCCAGGTGGGTCACCGCTTAACTTTGAACCAGGTTCCGAAATTACCGATACTCAAGGAGCAGTGAGTTTGATCTCACTGTTGTTAAAATTCGTTTCTGGTTCTGGAGGTGGGGAAGAATGATACTGCGTCTTTCGGCGTTTAGTATGATACTGGCAATAATTTCTGCCACTGCCATTGCTGCAGCGCAGGAAAGGACCCAACCTGCCGCTGGAGCTTTATTGCGGGGGTTAGACAAGTTCAACGGATCCGTGGTTGATATAGAACTTTCAGTTGGTCAAACTATTAAATTTGACCGTCTTAACGTTACATTGACAGAATGCCTTTATCCGGTTGGCAACCCAGTTGGTGATGCCTATGCCGGCCTTCAGATTACAGAAGAGGGCAATTCTGGAGAAGCATTTTCAGGATGGATGATTGCGTCGTCTCCAGCGTTGAGCGCAATGGAGCACTCCCGTTATGATATTTGGGTTTTGCGCTGTATTATATCATAAAATGTGGCAGAACTGGGGGCGTTAAAATCAGCTGTCTGTATCAGAGCTGCATAAAGCAATCTATGGTAGTGGGCGCGGGTGACTTCGATAGCTCCTAATGAAGCCAAATGATCTGTTAAAAATTGGGTATCAAATAATAAATATCCGGCGCGCTGCAAACGATCAATACAACCGGCTAAAGCCATTTTTGATGCATTAGCTCTGCGAGAAAACATGCTTTCACCAAAAAACGCCGCCCCTAATACAACTCCGTAAATTCCACCAACAAGGTTTGTATCTTCCCATACTTCAATAGAGTGAGCATGTTTTGATACATATAATTCTGAATACAGACGCCGAATTTCTGAGTTTATCCAAGTGTCTGTACGGTCTGCACATCCGCTGACCACGGCCTCAAAGGCTTTGTCCGTAGTTAAGGTCCATTTGCTCTGCCGCATAGTGCGTGCGAGGCTCCGCGAAATGTGAAATTTGTTCAACGGAAGTATTCCGCGTTTTTTGGGGTCTACCCAAAAGATCTCAGGGTCTTCGCGGCTCTCTGCCATAGGGAATATGCCATTGGCATAACCTTTCAGTAAAATCTCAGGAGTAATCACGAAGTCTTTCATAGATCTATTTTCTTTTTACAGGCTGCCTCTATTTCAGTTCAGACATCTTTATATTTTCTGCCCCAACTTAGATAAAAATTTTATATAAAGAAAACCAGCCTTACCGCTTTCTCCGGAATAAATTTTTGAGATGCCTATCGTAATTTTAGTCTTTAAAAATTAAAGACAATATTCTGAAGAACAAAAATGTAATAATCTTTGAATGTGTTCAACCGCTGTATCCACTTTTGATAAAGCTGTTTTTAAGACTTTTATTTTCCATTGCATGTTTAACGTGCTTTATTGGGATAGAGTAAAAGCCTGTTTATTAGCCTTCATAATTTTCGAGCCAATTTTCGAGCCAGTGAATATTGTATTCACCTTTATGAATGCTTTGATCTTCTAATAATGCCCTGAAAAGTGGTACTGTGGTATCAATACCGTCTACAATCAATTCGCCAAGTGCCCGATCTAGACGCGCCAGTGCTTCAGGTCTGTCACGTCCGTGTACTATAAGTTTACCAATTAAACTGTCGTAGTAAGGTGGGATAACATAACCGTCATAAAGTGCAGAGTCTATTCTAACACCAAGTCCACCTGGTGCATGAAAATGGGTTATACGGCCTGGACATGGCGTAAAGTCTGGCAGCTTTTCAGCGTTAATTCTGACTTCAATAGCATGACCATTAATGTGTAAATCGTCTTGTTGAAAAGATAATTCTTCACCGGAAGCGACCAGTATCTGCTCGCGGACCAAATCTATGCCAAATATAGCTTCGGTAACCGGGTGCTCCACCTGCAGTCGGGTGTTCATTTCTATGAAGTAAAACTCACCTTTTTCGTAAAGAAACTCAATCGTACCGGCGCCAGTATAATTGATGTCGGCTAATGCATCTGCACAGACTTTTCCGATATGTGCACGTTCTTTTTCAGTAATCGTTGGGCCTGGAGCCTCTTCGAAGACCTTTTGGTGGCGCCGTTGTAAAGAACAGTCTCGCTCACCTAAATGAACGGCGTGTCCTTTGCCATCACCAAAAATCTGGATTTCAATGTGGCGGGGCGTGGTTAAATATTTCTCTATATAAACTTCATCATTACCAAAGTTAGATTTACCTTCTGCCCGCGCAGTCATAAACGCGCTTTCCATATCCTCTGCAGTGTTGGCGACTTTCATACCACGTCCACCACCACCTGCAGTAGCTTTGATTATCACAGGGTAACCCATTTCCTCACCAAGGCTCTTAGCTTCTGAAAGAGTGGCAACTCCTCCCTCTGAACCTGGGACACATGGAACACCAAGTTTGTTCATTGTATCTTTGGCTGTAATTTTGTCTCCCATGATCCTGATATGTTGGGCGGTTGGCCCAATAAATTTAATTCCATGATCTTCGACAATCTGTACGAAATTTGGGTTTTCTGATAAGAAACCGTAACCGGGATGAATTGCTTCGGCTCCAGTTATTTCGCAAGCTGCAATGATTGCGGGAAAGCTGAGATAGGACTGCATTGATGATGGTGGTCCAATGCAAACAGACTCGTCTGCCATGCGCACATGCATTGCGTCTGCATCTGCCGTTGAGTGTACAGCAACTGTTGCAATGCCCATCTCACGGGCGGCTCTTATGACCCGCAGAGCAATCTCTCCACGGTTTGCGATCAGAATTTTCTTGAACATATAGCCTGCCTTATTCGAGGATCACCAATGGAGCACCAAATTCAACTGCTGCCCCATTATCGACGACAATTCGCTTAACCGTGCCAGCACGTGGAGACGGAATGTGATTCATCGTCTTCATTGCTTCAACGATAAGCAATGTTTCACCTTCTTCGACTTTTTGTCCTACAGAAATGAAGGCTGGCGTGTCAGGTTCGCCCTGTAAATATACTGTTCCAACCATTGGTGAAGTAACTGCTCCCGGGTCGCTAGCAGGATCTGTTCCTGCAGAGGAATTAGCTGGCTCTTGTGGAGCTGGGACCAGCTCTGCCGCTGCAACAGGTACTGATGCGGTTGCAACCGGTGCTGTTATTTGTTGGATTACTTGACGTGAAATTTGGACATTTAGGCTATCATCTTCGCCATAGTCCCGCTTGACCTGTAGTTCCGTAAGATTATTTTCGTTCAATAATTCTGCCAAGGCCTTAATAAAAGCGACATCTGAGTCGTGATTAGTTTTTTTCATTATCGTCCTCAAACGTTTAATTATGGCAATTGTATCCAAAACTGGAAGCGGTTTTTCTTAGGTTAGCCTGTTATAGCGAGGGAGGAGCGCAGTGGGAAGCGCCCTTAATAATATTCGCTAATAAGCTTTTGAATTATTTGTAGTACTCACGAGTTGTTTGTAGGCATCTTACAATAAACTGGTGTTTATTGGAATGTGTTAAACGGTAATTTAGCTTAGATACATGCTTTGACGTTGCAGAAAAGTTGAGATTGTTGTGCGTGTATCTCTGATAGTTGACAACTCATTCGAGATTTAGAAATTATGTTTAAAGAAGAATTTATTCCCAGCATGATGTTTTATCTGCTTTAGATTGCTAAATACTCAGAGCGTAATTCTTCGTTTTCGAGTACTTCTGCAGCTGTACCATCAAAAACGATACCGCCCGTATCCAAAATCACTGCCCTGTCTGCTAATTTTAGGGCGCGCACAGCATTCTGTTCAACGATTACAGTCGTCATGCCTTGCTCTTTGATGATGCGCAGGGTTTTTTCTATTTCATCCACAATAACAGGAGCAAGTCCTTCGTAAGGCTCATCTAATAGTAAAACTTTGATATCACGAGCTAAAGCTCGCGCAATTGATAGCATCTGTTGCTCACCGCCAGACAGGGTCACGCCTTCTTGTAATCGCCGTTCGCCTAAACGTGGAAAAAGATTGTACAGCCGTTCCAAAGACCACCCTATTGGTGGGGAAATCTGAGCCAATTTAAGGTTTTCTTCGACGGTAAGGCCCGCAATAATTCGTCGATCTTCAGGAACAAGTCCAAGCCCAAGTTGAGACGCTTCATGACTTTTCATTCTGTGTAAAGGTTGGTGATCTAACCAGATTTCGCCGTGTCGTACTTCTGGTTCATCCATACGCGCAATAGATCGCAGCGTGGTAGTCTTACCCGCCCCATTTCTGCCTAACAGAGCTAAAATTTCACCCTCATGCACATTGAAACTGATGCCCTGCACAATGTAACTTTCTCCATAGTACGCGTGCATGTCCCAAACGCTTAGAAAGGCTGGGGCGGTTTGGGCATGGTTCATGCCTTTGGATAAACCAGTTTTGACGTTCATGTCAGTGCTCCATTCTTAGCCGGCGTTAGTTTAGGCTGCGTCTTGGGTTTCACCTAAATATGCTTCACGCACTTTCGGGTGTCCTTTGATATTGTCAGGTGTATCTTCTACTAAAGGTGTACCTTGAGCGAGTACGGTGATCCGCTCCGCTAACGAGAAAACTACATGCATATCATGTTCAATAATCGCGATGGTGATTTCACGTTCGTCTTTGATCTGTTTCAGCAGGTCGATTGTGTTATTTGTATCCGCTCGCGCCATCCCTGCGGTTGGCTCGTCTAACAACAAAAGGCGAGGTTCTTGCGACAGACACATACCAATCTCTAGCCGACGTTTGTCACCTCGCGACAGTGATGCTGCAGGCATTTGTTGCTTTTCTGACATATTCATTTCTTCAAGGACATGTTCAGCACGTTCGACAATCTCGCGATCTTTCATCATATTAATGAATGCGTTTGGCGTAAAAGCTCCATCTCGTTTTGCGAAGCAGGGGATCATCATATTTTCTAAAACAGACAGATCGCCAAAAATTTCAGGTGTTTGAAAGACCCGCGAAATACCCATTTGATTAATCTCAAAAGGTTTTAGGCCTAAAACGGATTTTCCGTCGAACATGACAGATCCAGTATCTGGAATAAGTTTGCCCACGAGACAATTTAACAAGGTAGATTTACCTGCACCATTGGGGCCGATAATTGCATGCACAGAGTTTTCAGTAATACTGAGATTTACATCTCCCAGTGCCTGAAGACCACCAAATCTCTTACCTACGTTTTTCACTTCAAGAATGCCCATAAATTGGTTTCCTTATTCCGTAGGCTGCGATTTGTTATCACGAGCATCTTTGCCCGGCATCTTACGCTTGAAAAGGTTTGCGATACGCTGTCCGCCTTCAACCAGGCCGCCGGGCAAAAATATTACGACTGCCATAAAAATTAGGCCAAGTGTGAGATGCCATCCTTTGCCGATGAAAGGGTAAATCAAAGTAATGACAAATTCTTCCAGTCCGTCGGGAAGAAATGCAAACCACTGGTGCAAAATATCTGAGTTTATCTTGGATAAAATATTCTCCATATATTTGATTGCGCTTGCACCGAGTACCGGGCCGATCAGTGTCCCAACACCGCCTAGAATTGTCATTAGTACGACTTCACCTGAGGCAGTCCAAAACATTCGTTCCGCTCCGACTTGTGTGTCCATCGCCACCATTAACCCACCTGCAAGTCCAGCATACATGCCAGAGATAACAAAAGCGGCCAATGTGTAAGGTTTAGTATTTAATCCAGTGTAATTTAATCGCTGTTGATTGGACTTAACGGCACGCAACATTAACCCGAATGGTGAACGGAAGATGCGAATTGATATATAAAAGGCTATTAACATGACAACAGCCGCCAAGTAGTAACCAGCGTTAAAAGTAAATAACCAAGAGCCTAGCTGTAATTCAAAACTTGATCCCATCTCGAGCCCAAAGAAATTTGCTTTCGCTATTGTGCCCTCTGCTGGAGATCCGTCGAGAATTCGTGGGTCAGTTACCTTTGGCTGCAAGCCGGTTTCACCACCCGTGATAGGGGTTAGGACTGAGTATGCTAGGGAATATGACATCTGGGCGAAGGCTAGCGTAAGAATTGAAAAGTATATTCCTGAGCGCCGAAGTGATATCCAACCAACAGCCAAACTAAAAACACCTGCGACTAAAACGGAAAAAATGATTCCAGGAACAACGTTCATAGTTAGCAACTTCATCATCCACATCGCTGCGTAGCTTCCCACGCCTAGAAAGGCTGCATGACCGAAGGAAAGATACCCAGTAAGGCCAAAAAGTATATTGAATCCAATCGCAAATATCCCAAAAATAACAAAGCGTTGCATTAGATCTGGGTAGCCAGCGTTAAATTGGGCCATACCAGAGCCCTCTGGAAACGGGTTCAACATAAATGGGGCTAAAGCAACGAGTATGGCCACCAAAATCAGCATACGTGAGTCTTTATATTCCAGTCCGAACATACGCTTAATCCTCCATCACGCCCTTGCGGCCCATTAGGCCACGTGGACGGGTCAACAAAATGATAATTGCAACGAGGTAAATGATGATCTGGTTTAAACCAGGTAGTATAGTTAAAACTTCACGCATTGAGGCAAAGCTTTCAAGAATGCCCAAAAGGAATCCAGCTAGTACCGCGCCAGGCAGTGAACCCATACCACCGACAACCACTACGACAAAACTAAGAACAAGGAAATCCATTCCCATATGGTAGTTGGGTGAGTTAATAGGCGTATACATTACTCCGGCCAGACCAGCTACTGCAGCGGCCATTCCAAACATCAAAGTAAAGCGTCGATCAATGTTGATACCAAGAAGCTGAACAGTCTCGCGGTCAGCCATTCCTGCCCGCACAACCATTCCAAAAGTAGTAAATTGTAGGAAGGCAAAAACACTTGCTATGATTACTGCTGCGAAACTGAAATAAACCAAACGCCAATATGGATAAATTATTACATTTGGATCAAATCCAAAAGCCGCGCCAAAATCGAAAGAACCGCGGAAAGCGTCCGGGGCCGGTGTTGGGATGGGATTTGCCCCATAAAAATATTTGATGATTTCTTGCAAAACAATAGCCAGGCCAAACGTAACCAAAATTTGGTCTGCATGAGGACGCTTGTAGAAGTGTTTAATTAGTCCACGTTCCATCGCGACACCGATGGCCACCATAATTGGAATTGCGAACAGTATAGATAGTGGCACTGCCCAGTCGATAATTACGTCGCCTGTAGCTTGTCCGAACCAATCATAAACGTACGGAACATCGACCTTGAGAGGGTTGCCAAGGAAGTCTGTCTGGGAATCGTCTATTATTGTACGGCTGATTGAAATAATTCGGCTGAGTGTTACGGCGCAGAAAGCGCCAATCATAAAAAGTGCTCCATGCGCAAAGTTTACCACGCCCAGCGTACCAAAAATAAGCGTTAGTCCAAGAGCGATCAGAGCATAAGCTGATCCTTTGTCTAGCCCATTAAGGACTTGCAGGATAATTGCTTCCATCAGCCTGACCTTTAATTGGTTGTTTATCTGTTAGGGATAGGGAATGGGGTGGACGTTAAAGCCCACCCCAAACAAAAATACTTACGCACCTGGATTACAAGCACCCAATTCGCCGCCAAAAATTGAAGCGTCATAAGTAACTTGAGAGGTTGGAGTGATTTCAACAATTTCCAGCAGGTCAAATTCTGAAGTTGGGTTTTCTTTACCCTTAACCACTAGAACATCTTTGAAACACTGATGGTCAGCACCACGATATAGTGTCGGGCCATTGCCCATTCCATCAAACTGGAAGTCGCTTAGAGCTTCACCAACGGCGCATGGGTTGAATGATCCGGCACGTTCCACTGCATCAGCATACAACAATGTTTGTACGTAAGTTGTGTGAGCAGCCTGACTGGGTGGGAAACCATACTTTGTGCCAAATGACTTAACAAAAGCTTTAGAGCCCTCATCTTGCAGTGACCAATGCCAGTTTGCTGATCCGAAGATACCTTTTACGTTTGCGCCAGCACCCTTTGCCATCAAACGAGAGTAAAGTGGCACGATGATTTCAAAGTTTTTGCCATTTACTTGCTTTTCGCGCAGGCCAAATTGTACAGCGTTAGTCAATGAGTTGACCATGTTACCACCATAGTGGTTCAAAACAAGAACGTCTGCACCCGATTGGAGTACCGGTGCAATATAGGAAGAAAAGTCTGTTTGAGTAAGCGGCGTTTTTACAGCTGCGACGGTCTCCCAACCCATCGCTTCAGTAGATGTGCGGACGGCTTCTTCTGTGGTGTAGCCCCAGTTGTAATCTGCTGTAAGATGGTAGGCCTTACGGTCCTTGCCGTAATTGTCAGCGAGAATTGGTGCAAGCGCTGCTCCAGACATGTAAGAGTTGAAGAAATGACGGAAGCCATTAGCTTTTTTATCTTTGCCTGTTGTATCATTTGAGTGGGTCAGACCCGCCATGAAAATAATGCCAGCTTCCTGACAAAGGGCCTGTACAGCAACTGCAACACCTGAAGAAGAACCTCCAGTAATCATCACTGCGCCGTCTTTTTCAATCATGGAGCGAGCCGATGCACGAGCGGCATCAGACTTAGTTTGAGTGTCGCCTGTAACGAATTCAACTTTTTTGCCCAAAATGCCGTTACCCTGCAACGCTTTAGACGAAAATGTGTTCATTAAACCGCCATCACCGCCACCATTTAAATGATCAACGGCTAATTTGTATGCGCGTAGTTCGTCAGCGCCTTCATCTGCATACGGTCCAGTTTGTGGTACGTTAAAGCCAAGCGTTACCGTGTCGCCAGTTGGCGCATTTGTAAATCCAGAGTGGCTAGCCGCTGAAAGGTAGGTTGGTAGTGCGAGACCCGCGCCTGTAGCTGCCCCTGTTTGAAGCACACTGCGACGCGTCAGGTTTATTTTGGACATGAAAATCCTCCCATTAATTAAAAAGCACCGCTGACCGTATCGTCATTCACGGTACGACAGCATTTGATGTGGACTGGTTATTGCTTAATTTATGAAAATTTCGCAATAAGACCTTTGTTTTTCGCAATAATTTTGTAAACATATGCACAAAAAATAGTGAATGTTGTAAATTTTGTTATATCGCAGTGCAGAAGCTTATTGAAAAACCTCAGAAAGAGAGAGTTCACAGTAATGACACGTGAAGCCCTTACAGGCAGTCGTATCCGGGAACGTCGGATTATTTTGGGATGTAAGCAGGCAGACCTGGCCCGTCAGATTGGGATATCCGCGTCATATCTTAATCTGATCGAACATAATCGGCGAAAAATCGGTGGAAAACTCCTGCTTGATATTGCTGCTCGACTTAAAGTGGATGCCTCCACGCTCACGGAACGCGCTGAGATTGCTCTAATTGCATCGTTGCGTGAAGCAGCGTACGGAACTGGTGTATCTAGCGAAGAATTGGATCGCGTTGAAGAATTTGTGGCTAGATTTCCAAGTTGGGCAAATTCACTCGCAGTATCAAATCAAAAAATATTTGGTTTAGAGCAGATGATTGCAACGCTTAATGATCGGATTAGCCATGATCCCCAGTTAGCAGCATCCGTACATGAAGTTTTATCTACAGCAGCATCGATCAGATCTACCGCTTCTATTTTGGTAGAAGACAAAAAACTTGAACCTCACTGGCGTGATAAGTTTCATGCAAACATTGACTCAGATAGCCGCCGATTGGCTGCTAGTTCTAAAGCTCTCGTCGGTTTTTTGGATGTTGATTCAGGAGAGGCAGCAATATCTAGTTCCCCGCAAGAAGAAGTTGAAGCATTTCTGGCTGCTAACGACTACTGTTTTCCTGAGATTGAAGCAGGTCGAATTAAGCCTGCTGATGAAATAAATAATGCTTCGAATTTAACCTCTATTTCGGCGCGTCAAATTGCTGAAAGCTTTTTGGAAAAAATTGTTACCGATAGTGCCCAAGTTAAGATGGCTCACCTACTAGCTCAACTGGAGGTTTTAGGGCCTGATCTGGTTCAGTTAGCATCAAAGTTTCAAGTGTCTTTGCCATGCATAATGCGACGTTTAGCTTCTGTTCCCCGTTTAGGAATGGGCTTGGTTACAGCGGACCGTTCCGGCGCTTTACTATTTCGCAAAAGTATTCCGGGTTTTACAATTCCAAGATATGGCGCTGCATGCCCATTATGGCCAATATTTCAGGTTATGGGTCAGGCAGGACATATTATTTCGAAAAGAATACAAATTTCTAGGCACACTGATACAGTTTTTCAGTGTTTTGCTGCTGCGGAGCTGATAGGTTCTTCAGTCGTAAATTCTGCACCATTGACGGAAGCAACCATGTTAATTGTTCCAGTCGCAAGCGGGCAAATTGATCCTACCATTTTAACAGAAGAAATGGGTTCGTCTTGTCGTATTTGTTCGCGGCGCAATTGTATGGGACGGCGAGAACCTTCTATTTTAGGTGAGGAATTCTAACTATTTTGACAGGTAGGTAAAAACTGAACATAATTCGACTGATATGAAAGCCTACTTTTGGAGATGTCTATAAAGCGGGAGGAACGCGAGCATGGATAAACATGTTCTGCTAATTGAAGATGAGGTTAATATAATTGAGGCTCTGCGTTTTTTGCTTAGCCGTGAGGGTTGGACGGTTGATACCCATTCCGATGGTGCAAGCGCCGTCGAGAAGATTCGAAATATTCGCCCCAATCTTGTAATCCTTGATTATATGCTCCCAGGAAAGAATGGTCTCGATATATTGACTGAATTGCGAGAAGATTCGAGTTTTTTGACATTACCTATTCTAATGCTCACGGCGCGGGGACAAATGAGAGATCGTGAACAGGCGGAAAAAGCTGGTGTCAGTCGATTTATGACCAAGCCGTTTTCCAACACGGAAGTGATCACGGCTGTACGTGATTTGGTTCAATTAGCAAAATGAGCTTGCCATCTACACCTTCAAAATTTTTGGAACAAAGTAGATACCGGCAACGCCGGATGATGGATGCGCTGCGTCTTTTACCGGTACTTGGCCTTCTTCTTTGGTTGTTTCCAATATTCTGGCCAACTGGATTAAATGTTTCTAATAACAATGATCCAGTCTCTACGTCATCCGCCGTTATTTATGTCTTTTTAGTTTGGGGGATTCTGATCCTTCTTTCGAGTATTTTACGCTGGTGTCTACGCCATACCTTGGAACAGGAAACTACTACGGACTTGGATGATATGGATGTGGGCAAAACGGGCCAATGACATCAGTTAATCAGCTGATTGGCGTAAGTTTTGCCTATGTAATTTTTCTTTTTGCTATTGCATTCTATGCAGAACGTGCTGCTGCCTTAGGTAGGCGTGGTTGGCTTGGTTCGCCTCTTGTCTATACCTTGTCACTTTCCATCTACTGTACCGCTTGGACTTTCTACGGAGCTGTTGGTTATGCGGCCAGATCAGGAATGGAATTTGTCACGATATACTTGGGTCCCAGTCTCGTAATGATTGGATGGTGGTGGGTGTTGCGTAAATTGGTACGCATTGGCCGCGCGCAACGCGTGACTTCGGTTGCTGACTTGATTTCAGCACGTTACGGGAAATCAAATTTGCTGGCTATTGTGGTTACAATTATGGCGGTGGTGGGCGTTACTCCATACATTGCACTTCAATTACAATCTGTGACATTATCCTTGGCTATATTTGCTGGTCCGGACGGGACAAATAGCTTCAGCCAGCCTGGAGCTGCATTTTGGATTGCTGTAGGTTTGGCGATTTTTACTGTTCTTTTTGGTACGCGTAATCTGAATACCAATGAACGCCATGACGGTATTGTTATCGCCATCGCAGTTGAAGCTGGCGTAAAATTAGTGGCCTTAATTGCTGTTGGAGTGTTTGTGGTTTGGGGCATTGCGGGTGGAATAGGTCCGATGATGGAGCGAATAGACACATCCCCCATCGGGGAGTGGGGCGTAGATCCAAACCGGTGGGTTGCACTTACAGCTTTGTCTGCTGCTGCTTTTTTGTGCCTACCGCGCATGTTTCAGGTTTTGGTTGTTGAAAATCAGGACGAACGACACCTTCAAATAGCCAGTTGGGCTTTCCCACTTTATCTGATGCTAATGAGCTTATTTGTGGTTCCGATTGCAGTTATTGGGCTCGACTTGATGCCGGCTGGCTCAAATCCAGATCTGTTCGTGCTCACGGTCCCATTGGCTGAAGGTCAGATTGGCTTGGCTACTTTAAGTTATCTAGGTGGTTTTTCTTCTGCAACCTCGATGGTCATTGTCGCGACCCTTGCTCTGGCTACTATGGTTTCTAATCACATTGTAATGCCTGTTTGGTTGAGTGTGCACGGAAATGGAGCGTCCGTATCGGGTGATGTGCGTAATGTTATTATTTTCGCAAGGCGCACCTCTATTATGGTAATTATTGGGTTTGGTTATCTTTACTACCGCTTGTCCGGTGGTGGCGCAGCCTTGGCTGCCATCGGTCTCATTTCATTCGTTGGGGTGGCACAGTTTTTGCCTGCTATGCTTGGTGGTATTTTTTGGCGTGGCGCAACGCGTACCGGTGCTCTATCAGGATTGATAGTTGGCTTTATAATTTGGGTTTATTGTTCGCTCCTGCCAAGTTTTGGCCCAGGAGCAATATTGAGCCTTGAGATCTTTGAAAATGGACCGTGGGGTGTAAGTTTTTTACGACCATTAGCTCTTTATGGCATCGAAGGTATGGATGCTACAGTGCATGCTATGGTTTGGTCACTGACTTTGAATACGTTTGCTTTCATAGTAATATCTTTACTTACATTTCCGGACCCATTGGAGCGTTTACAAGGTGCTCAATTTGTTAATGTGTTTAATCACTCAACACAAACACGTGGGTGGGAAGCAACATTGGCGACATCTGAAGACTTGATGATTATGTCACAACGCATCCTTGGACCAACAGAAGCACAAAATCTCTTTCGCGTTGAAGCCCGCAAGCAAGGAATGCACGGTTATTTGCCAGAACCGACACAGGCTTTTTTGCAAAATCTTGAACGTGAATTGTCTGCATCTGTAGGCGCAGCAACAGCTCATGCGATGATCAGTCAATTGGTAGGCGGGGCATCTGTTTCGGTTCAGGATTTGATGGCCGTTGCGGATGAGTCAGCGCAAATACTTGAATATTCTAACCAGTTAGAGACTAAGTCAGATGAGTTGGCCCGAACGGCAAGACAACTGCGTGACGCAAATGATAAACTTACTGCGCTCTCTGTACAAAAAGATGCTTTTCTAAGTCAGATTAGTCATGAATTGCGTACGCCGATGACTTCTATCCGTTCTTTTGCGGAAATTTTGCTGGATACTGAAGGGCTTGGTAAACTAGAAAAAACTGAATACGCTTCAATTATTCATGGAGAAACAATTCGCTTAACTCGATTACTTGATGATCTTTTGGATCTAAGTGTGCTGGAAAATGGACAGGTAAATCTAAATGTGGAGAACGGTAGGCTGAGTAAAGTTCTCGAGAAAGCCATATTGACGGCCCAAGCAGTAGCCATAAGGCAGCTTAAGATCACAAGGCGTCATTTGGATGAGGCGATTACGCTGAAGACTGATTTGGACCGTCTTAATCAGGTATTTATAAATCTGATAACCAATGCTCAAAAATACTGTGACGCCGATGAACCAACTCTTACAGTAGAGGTGCTGCTGAGTGACGAAATTGTGTCAATTGTTTTTGCTGATAATGGAACACCAATCCCAGTATCATCTCGCGCCGTAATATTTGAAAAATTTGCTCGTATTGAAGAAACGGAAAGCGGTGGAGCAGGATTGGGATTGGCAATTTGTAAGGAAATTATGATACGGTTAGGTGGAGATATACGATACGTTCCTAATTTATCTGGAAATGCATTTATTGTTGATTTGCCAAGCTAACTAGTCTTGCTTGAAAAACGAACGATATCATTTTTACTTGATATATTTGTAAACTCAAAGCAGCCACAAGTATTTATTTAAGTACTTTTTTGATAATGTATTCATCTAATAGTCTTTTTATATAAGGCCTATTTTTTTGATAATGCATTCAATGTCGCCCTTAGGTATTCAAGATCATAACCAGCCGATTGCGCTGCAACAATTATATCATCAGCCTGTCTTCTTTCTGCTTGGCCAAGTGCCCATATGATTGTCGATCGCGTTCCTGATGCACAATAAGCCAAAACGGGGCCAGCACTTTTGTCTATTTCGTTTGCATGAAGCCTGATATTTTCTGCGTTTAATGTCTGGTGCGTAATAGGTAAATTTACGAAAACAATATTCGCAGCGACGGCTGCTGCTTGAATTGTTTCTGCTTGAAAATCTTGTGTAACTTCGCTGTTTGGCCGGTTGCAGATTATGGTTGCAATGCCCGCCTCCTTTAGTTCGGCGATTTCTGCGGCATCAATCTGCGGGGAAACGAAATAAGATGGGGTGATTTGACGAATATCCATAAACACAAACGGTATGCGGGGATTAATCAACTGTCCAGCGCTGTTAATACAGTGCGCGTTAAATTTAAGATTGCTGTCCATATATCAGGCAGAAACAATCGGATAATCAGGTTTGTATGCAAGAGTTAGCTCTTATTGGTACTAAAGGACAATATTACCAATATCGTGTTGCCTATCTCCGATTGCTACTCTGCTAGTATTAGGAGCCCTGTAGGAATTTGTGTTTGTAAACATTTAGTCAGTTTTGCAGGTGATTTAACTCAAAATAATACCAATTATTACAATCATTAAACCAATTACAGATAGAAAAAGTGCCCCTAGGTTCCGAGGTAAGACTTTTTGCATCACAGCGCGTATTTCGTCGTCTTGCAGTTTTGCACTACGGGCTCTCCATACCGTAACTACACACCAGATCAGACCAATCAAACCTAGGATAGAGATTGCAGAACCACCCCAGATGAGGCCGTCAAAAACAGTGAATTTCGTGTTGGTGTTCATGACGCCTGAATAAGGGAACCAATTGGTTAGGGCAAGCTGACATAATCGCTTCTTATTTACTTGCGGGGGGCGTGTGGTGAAGCTATCCAACGACTCCATTAGCCCGATAGGAGAAACTGATGTCTGATGAAGCTACAAACGCAGAGAGCTATCGAGTAACGGCAGATGAATTGCGACAATTCATTGAAAGATTTGAGCGCTTAGATGCTGAAAAAAAAGATATTGCGGACCAACAAAAAGAAGTCATGGCTGAGGCAAAATCTCGTGGTTATGATACTCGCGTCATCCGTAAAGTGGTCGCACTCCGCAAACGAGATAAAGACGATATAGCCGAGGAAGAAGCTGTCCTTGAACTATACAAAGAATGTTTGGGAATGAATTAATCAATTAAATACAATGTTATTTGCTGCCACCGGAATCAAAGGCCTGTTCATCTAATGGTAAGTTATTTGGGTCTTAGTTTAAATTGCACATACTGATAATTTTTTATTATTGCGCCTGCCTTAGTCTTTACTACATTTTGAATTCCCAAATAAAAAAATGTATATGTTCTTAAAAAATGTAGGGTAGGGGGTGACAAGTCTGAAATCCCCGTTTAAATGCGCTGCAGATATTGAAAGATTCTTTGTACGAGCTTTTTTGTCTTCTTAATTAGTGGGACTTTAACAGCGTTGGACTTTGATGACATCAGTCTAAAGTAGTGCCCCTATAGCTCAGCTGGTAGAGCAACTGATTTGTAATCAGTAGGTCCGCGGTTCGAGTCCGTGTGGGGGCACCAATAAAATCAATAACTTAGCGGAATTTTATTGATTTTTAATGCGTGATCTTGACCAAAAAGGTTTCACTTAGGTTTCACCATTTGGCAGATACAGGTCAATCTAATCTTGGTTCCTGAGTGGCCGTTATCAGATAAACGGCCCACATCGTTTTCCAATAAAAAAGTTTCACAGCTGTTTTTAATAAGTTCACTGCCGTATATTAAGTTGTCCCAACTCTGTATTAAAGTTTCTTCGGGCCCCAATATAAAAGTTTCCTAACTCAGTAAAAAATTTTCTTTTCTAAGAAGTAATGGGGGGACAGGTCAAAAAATCAAAAAACTGA
>Ga0209374_1000371_pt1 | contig 51317 bp, 40 predicted proteins | sample SaaInlLV_DNA_10m_FD_184683 | JGI IMG/M metagenome (GOLD analysis project Ga0209374, IMG submission 184683) | Marine microbial communities from expanding oxygen minimum zones in the Saanich Inlet - SI075_LV_DNA_10m (SPAdes) (version 2) | ecosystem: Environmental > Aquatic > Marine > Unclassified ... | reverse complement strand
GAAGAGGAGTAATACTGCTCTTGTTGTTATCGTTTTTTTATATTTCTTATTTGTACTTAAGAAACAATTGGAGTCAAACCTTAGAACCTATTGAAATTATTGAGTCTCAGTGGTTGCCTAAAATTGCTAAAGTTAAAATTATCGTCCCTGTTCAAAGAAATCCAAACTACTGGAAGAATAAAGATTGGGAACTATTAGGATTTTCAAAAAAGAAAATTCAGTTAATAAAGAATTATAAATCAAAGTTAAAAAATTTTAATTCCAAGGAGCAACTTTACAATTGTTACGCATTTAGTGAAAAAAATAAATTACTGCTAGATAGCATAGTAAAGTTTCCTAAAATTAAGACTGAGGAAGTCATTTTAAAATCATTCCTATTAATCAAAAGCGGTTCAATTCCTGATTATAATTTAAATAGAACCTTTGACACAATTTTTTTTCAGTTTAAAAAGAATAAATATTCTTATTATTTAAGAAATAATTTGGAAAATATGGAGACATTAAATTCACTTAAACATGAAAATAGTTATTCTAGTACGGTTGTAGCAGTTAATCCCAAAAAATTAAAAGTTATCATATCTAATAGAAAGAAAAATAGAAATAAATTCAAAAATATAACCCCAAAATTATTAGTTAGTATTAATACTTCTGACACTATTTCATGGAAGAAAATTAAAGGAATTGGCTCTAAAAGAGCTTTTCAGATTATAAAATACCGAGACCTATTAGGTGGTTTTCAAAATCTGGATCAGATAAAGGAAGTTTACAGTATTAATGATTCTTTATTTGATTCATTTAAAGATGTTTTGACCATTAAAGATTCAACTCTACGCTGTCTAAATATCAATTTAAGTACTGTTGAAGAGCTTAAAAAACATCCTTACATCAATTGGAATATTGCAAATTCTATTGTCAGTTATAGAAACCAGCACGGTCAGTATGTTTCTTTAGATGATCTCTTGAAAATTCGTATTTTAAATAATGAAATATATTTAAAAATTGTATCTTACCTCACTGTTAAATGAATGTAATTTGAATGTTGTAAAGGAGATAAAAAAAAATGTAAGGGATGTTGTTGATTTCCCTAAAAAAGGAATTGTTTTTAAAGATATCACTCCAATTTTAAAAATACCCAAGTTATGCACAGCCATAATAAACGAGTTATCTACTTTATTGGACAAAGATGTGACGCATGTAGTAGGTGTTGAAAGTAGAGGGTTTTTATTTGGATTTCCATTAAGTATTCAAAATAATATTCCATTTGTTTTAATTCGTAAAAAGGGTAAGCTTCCTTATAAAACTGTTGGTGTTGATTATGATTTAGAATATGGTCAAGCGTCTATTGAAATGAATGTTGATGATATAGGGCCTTCAGATAAAGTGATAATACACGATGATTTATTAGCTACTGGTGGGACAGCAGTTGCAGCTGCTAAATTAATAGCTAAACAGGGCGCAGAAGTTGTAGGTTTCAGTTTTTTAGTTGAGCTAGAATTTTTAAACGGCAGAGAAAAGTTAAAAATATTTACAAAAAAAATAAACAGCATAGTAAAATATTAAAAAATGAATTTAGATTTTTCAGAGCAACAGCTAATGATTCAACAAATGGTTTCGGATTTTGCTAATAAAGAAATCAAACCCCACTTTCAAAAATGGGATGAAGATCAATTTTTTCCAGTTGACCTATTTAAAAAAGCAGGTGAATTGGGGTTAATGGGAGTTCTTGTCCCAAATGAGTATGGAGGAGCAGGGTTAGGATATATTGAATACATTTTAATCATAGAAGAAATTTCAAAAGTTTGCGGAGCAGTTGGTTTGTCTTTTGCTGCTCATAATTCTTTGTGTGTAAATCATATTCTTAAGTTTGCATCTGAATCACAAAAAGATAAATGGTTGCCTAATTTGGCATCTGGTAAATGGATAGGTTCGTGGGGTCTGACAGAACCCAACACGGGCTCTGACGCAATGAGGATGAAATGTGTTGCAGAAAAAGATGGGGATTATTGGATATTAAATGGATCAAAAAACTTCATTACTCATGGGATATCAAGTGACATAATTGTTGTTATTGTTAGAACAGGGGAGTTATTAGATTCTCATGGGATGACTGCTTTTGCAGTAGAAAGAGGAACCAAGGGTTTTAGTGCAGGTAAGAAAGAAGATAAGTTAGGTATGAGAGCTTCCGAAACTGCAGAAGTTATATTTGACAATTGCAGAGTCCACAAGGATAATATTTTAGGTAAAGTGGGTGAGGGGTTCATTCAATCTATGAAAATTCTTGACGGAGGAAGAATTTCAATCGGAGCAATGGCTCTCGGAATGGCAGAAGGAGCTATGAATGCTGCTGTTGATTATTCAAAGCAAAGAGAACAATTTGGTAAACCTATAAGTAAATTCCAAGGTATTTCTTTTAAGTTAGCGGATATGGCTACTGAAATTGAAGCATCACGACTTTTACTTTACAAGGCAGCTCATCACATTAAGGATCCTAAGAATTCAAATTATTTTTCTGCAATAGCTAAATATAAAGCATCAGAAGTTGCTGTTGCTGTTGCAAATGATGCAGTTCAAGTTTTTGGAGGTTATGGTTACATTAAGGAATTTCCAGTAGAAAAGTTCTACAGAGATTCAAAATTAAGTACTATCGGAGAGGGAACATCTGAAATCCAAAAGCTGGTTATTTCAAGAGCTATATTAAAAAATTAATAATCTTTTGGAGAATTGTATTTATTGCCTACATTTGCCAACCTTAATTAAATAAAATGTTACAAATACCAGTTAAAGAAGGAGAGTCTATCGAAAGAGCTCTAAAGAAGTATAAGAAAAAATTCGAGAGAACAGGTGTTCTTAAAGAACTGAGAGTTAGAAAAGAGTATACTAAGAAATCTATCGTGAGAAGACAACAAGTAATTAAGGCAGAATACGTCGAAAAGCTTAAAGCCGCTGAATAAGCGAAAAAAAATTAACTATTAAGAGGGCTTTTAGCCCTCTTTTTTTTATATTACAATTAAAATTTTAATTGAATAACGAAAAATATATTGATAAATTTTTAGAATATTTAAAAATAGAAAAACGTTATTCTGCTCATACAATTTTGTCATATGAGACAGATCTTTTACAGTTCAATAAATATTTAACTAATACATATGAAAATATTAGCTTTTCATATGTTGAATTATCTCATGTGAGAAGTTTTATGGTGGAGCTATTAGAGCTTCAATTAGCTAAATCTTCAGTTGCGAGAAAAATTAGCACTTTAAAATCACTTTACAAGTACTTGAAAAAAGAAAAAGTCATTAAAGATTCACCTGTTGAGTTAATAGAGACGCCAAAGATGGATCAAAGACTACCAACTTTTATAAAAGAAGATGAAATGATTCATCTTCTAGAAGAGGTTTCATTTGATGATTCCTTCGATGGGAAAAGAGATAAGCTTCTCATTGCTTTGCTCTATCAAACTGGAATTAGATTATCGGAGATAATAACACTTTCAAACAGCGATGTTAGGAATATGGAAATCAAAGTTTTAGGTAAAAGAAATAAAGAAAGAATAATACCATTATCAAATACCATTTATGATTTGGTAAATAATTATATAACAGAAAAACAAAATTTATTTCCTAAATCAATTTATTTTTTCGTCACTGATCAGGGCAATAAAATGTACGAGAAGTTTGTTTATAGAAAAGTAAATCATTATCTTTCTATGGTGTCAAGTAAACAAAAAAAGAGTCCACATGTCTTAAGGCATACCTTTGCAACACACATGCTTAATAATGGAGCAGATTTAAATGCTATTAAGGAAATCTTAGGTCACGAGAATCTTTCTGCTACTCAGGTTTACACACATAATACATTTCAAAAATTGAAATCTATTCATAAACAATCTCACCCTCGTGGTTAAAATCTAAAATATGCAAGTAAAAGTTCACTCTATTCAATTTTCAGCAGATCAAAAACTAGTTAATTTTATAAACCAGAAAGTTAATAAGCTAAATCTGTTTTTTGATAATATTATAGTTTCTCAAGTTTTTTTGAAAATAATTAGAGCGAATTCAAATAACAATAAATTAGTAGAGATTAAAATCAACGTTCCTGGAAAGGAATTGTTTGCAAAGAAAAAATGTCAATCTTTCGAAGAGGCAACAGACGAAGCTGTTGCTGCTTTACGTAGACAAATCAATAAACATAAAGGGAAGCTTTTAGAAAAAAGCTAATTTTTTTCCTCAGTTTGTCAGACATACAATAACTTTTTATAAATTTGCGATCCTTTTTTGTTAATGAAAGGTAAATTGCCGATGTAGCTCAGCTGGCTAGAGCAGCTGATTTGTAATCAGCAGGTCGTGGGTTCGAGTCCCTCCATCGGCTTTAAGTTCTTTACATAAAAAGTATTTCTGGGGAGATACTCAAGCGGTCAACGAGGTCAGACTGTAAATCTGATGGCTTCGCCTTCGCAGGTTCGAATCCTGCTCTCCCCACCTTAAGCCAATACCTGTGTAGTATAAACTTTATCTGTTTTTGCAGAGATGTGTTTTTATGTATTACATTTGTGGTCCATTTTGCGGGAGTAGCTCAGTTGGTAGAGCATCAGCCTTCCAAGCTGAGGGTCGCGAGTTCGAATCTCGTCTCCCGCTCTTTTTTAATGGAACTGCCGATGTAGCTCAGGGGTAGAGCGCTTCCTTGGTAAGGAAGAGGTCACGGGTTCAACTCCCGTCATTGGCTTAACGGCATAAAATAATAGAAAAAAAATAAACAATTAAAAACAGTAACTAAACAACAAAAGAAATGGCAAAAGAAAATTTCGAAAGAACCAAACCGCATGTTAATGTAGGTACTATAGGTCACGTTGATCATGGTAAAACCACTTTAACGGCAGCAATTTCTAAAGTGCTTTCTGATGCAGGATTAGCTAGTAAGCAAGATTTCGATCAGATTGACAATGCACCTGAAGAAAAAGAAAGAGGTATTACAATTAATACAGCTCACATTGAATATGAAACAGAAAACAGACATTATGCACACGTAGATTGTCCTGGTCACGCTGATTATGTTAAAAACATGGTTACTGGTGCTGCTCAAATGGATGGTGGTATATTAGTATGTGCTGCTACTGATGGTCCAATGCCTCAAACTAGAGAACATATTCTTTTAGCTAAACAAGTAAATGTACCTAGACTTGTTGTTTTCATGAATAAAGTTGATTTAGTTGATGACGATGAATTGATAGAGTTAGTAGAAATGGAATTAGCAGAATTATTAGAATCTTATGATTTTAACGATACTCCAATAATTAAAGGTTCTGCATTAGCTGCACTTAATGGTGAGCAATCTGGTGTTGATTCTGTTATGGAATTAATGAATACTGTAGATTCTTGGATAGAAACTCCTGAAAGAGATGAAGCTAAGCCGTTCTTAATGTCAGTAGAAGATGTTTTCTCAATCACAGGTAGAGGAACTGTAGCAACTGGAGCGATTGAAACAGGAATCATTAGAACAGGAGATGCTGTTGATATTGTTGGTTTAAGTGAAGAAAAAATGTCTTCAACTGTTACAGGTGTTGAAATGTTTAGAAAAATTCTTGATGAAGGTAGAGCAGGTGAAAACTGTGGTTTGCTTTTAAGAGGAATCGAAAAAGAACAAATTAAAAGAGGAATGGTGATATCCAAGCCTGGGTCAATTACACCTCACGCTAAATTTAAAGCGGAAGTTTACATACTTAAAAAAGAAGAAGGTGGAAGACATACACCTTTCCATAATAATTACAGACCACAATTTTACTTCAGAACTCTGGATGTAACGGGTACTATCAAATTAGAATCTGGAAGAGAAATGGTGATGCCTGGTGATAACGTTACTATTGATGTTGAACTAATTACAGGTGTGGCAATGGATGTAGGTTTAAGATTTGCAATCAGAGAAGGTGGTAGAACAGTTGGTGCTGGTCAAGTGACTGAGATTGTAAAGTAAATAAATTAAAAGTTTGTGCTGTTTAAAGGTGTTCTATTGTTAGAATGCCTTTACTCGCATAATACGGATGTAGCTCAGTTGGTAGAGCACTGGTCTCCAAAACCAGGTGTCGGGAGTTCGAATCTCTCCATCCGTGCAAACAAAAAAAGAATTATAAAGTGGCTGGAATTAAAAATTATATTGAAGAGATTGTCAACGAACTCACAAATAAGGTATCGTGGCCAACTTGGCAAGATTTGCAAACAAGCTCAATCATTGTTTTAGTAACAAGTGTTATTTTGGCTCTTATTATTTGGTTAATGGATTATGTTTTTGGTATTTGGCCTGTTTCAGATAGCGCGCAATCGTTTAACTGGAGAGGAATTTTAGGATTTATTTATCACTTTATTAATAATTAATTATGACAGAAGTAACTAAAAAGTGGTACGTCATAAGGTCTATCAGTGGCAAAGAAAAGAAGGTGAAAGAATTGTTAGAGCTTGAGATAGATAGACACAATCTAACCAGTTATGTTGATCAAGTTTTAATCCCTACTGAAAAAATTTATCAAATCCGAAAAGGAAAAAAGATTTCAAAAGAAAAAAATTATTTCCCAGGATATGTACTTATTCAATGTGCTCTTATCGGAGAGGTTGAACATGTTATAAAGTCGATGACTAATATTATAGGTTTCTTAGGTGCTACAAAGGGAGGTGATCCTTTGCCAATGAGACAGTCTGAAGTAAACAGAATATTGGGTAAAGTAGACGAGTTAGCTGTTAGTGATGAAGAAATGAATATTCCTTATGTTGTTGGCGAATCAGTGAAAGTTATAGATGGCCCATTCAACAATTTTAATGGAGTTATTGAAAATATTAATGAAGAAAAGAAAAAATTAACTGTTATGGTTAAAATCTTTGGACGTAAAACTCCATTAGAGCTTAATTACATGCAAGTTGATAAAGATGGATAATAAAGAAATTGTAAAACAATACTGTTTTAGCTTCCCTGTGGCGTTTTACATGTTAATAAATAAATAAAAATGGCTAAAGAAATAAGTGGATTAATTAAACTTCAGATTAGAGGTGGTGCTGCAAACCCGTCTCCCCCTGTTGGTCCTGCATTAGGAGCAAAAGGTGTGAATATAATGGAGTTTTGCAAACAATTTAATGCACGTACTCAAGAAAAGGCAGGAAAGGTTTTACCATGTGTAATAACTGTCTACGCTGATAAGTCATTTGATTTTGTAGTAAAAACCCCACCTGCAGCAGTCCAGTTATTGGAATCTGCTAAGATTAAAAAAGGTTCTCCGGAATCTAATAAAATCAAGATTGGGTCTATTACTTGGGATCAAATTAAGGTTATCGCTGAAGATAAAATGCCAGATCTTAATTGCTTTACAGTTGAATCCGCAATGAGGATGATGGCTGGAACAGCAAGAAGTATGGGATTAAATGTAAAAGGAAAAGCTCCTTGGAGTAATTAATCATAAAATTTAACAATAATGACACTCTCAAAATATAGAAAGGAAGCCTTATCCAAATATGATACAGAGAAATCTTATTCATTGGAGGATGCCTCAAAAATTGTTAAGGATATATCAAAACAAAAGTTTGATTCTACAGTGGATCTTGCGATAAGATTAGGTGTTGACCCTAGAAAAGCCAATCAAATGGTTAGGGGAACAGTATCTTTACCGCATGGTACAGGTAAAGATGTTAAGGTTTTGGTTTTATGTACACCTGACAAAGAAAAAGAGGCTACCGACGCAGGTGCTGATTTTGCTGGTCTTGACGAATTTATCGATAAGATCAAACAAGGATGGACCGATGTTGATGTAATTATTACCATGCCTTCAGTTATGGGTAAAGTTGGTGCTCTTGGAAGAATATTAGGTCCAAGAGGTTTAATGCCTAACCCAAAAACTGGAACTGTAACTATGAACGTTGGACAAGCTGTAACAGATGTTAAAGCTGGTAAAATAGACTTCAAGGTTGACAAGTATGGTATTATTCATTCACCAATTGGAAAGGCATCATTTGAGTCAAATCAAATTGTTGATAATGCTAAAGAGTTCATAGCTGCTTTAATCAAGTTAAAACCTTCATCATCAAAAGGAACTTATTTTAAAAGTGTTACTATTTCTAGCACAATGAGTCCTGGGGTTAAAATAGAACCTAAAAGTGTTGAAGTTTAATCATCAAAACATTATAAAATGAAAAAAGAAGAAAAACAATTAATGATTGATGACTTAAGTAAAAGATTAGATGAAAATAATATAATTTATATTACAGATATCTCATCTCTTGATGCTACAGCTACAAGTGCTCTAAGAAGACAGTGTTTTGCAAAAAACATTAAACTTAGTGTTGTCAAGAATACATTGCTGAAAAAAGCAATGGAAAATGTACAGGGAAAAGACTTCACAGAATTGTATGATATTCTTCCTGGTCCAACAGCAATTATGTTGTCAGACATAGGAAATTTACCTGCAAAATTGATTAAAGATTTTCGTAAGAAAAACGATAAACCAGTTTTAAAGGGTGCTTTTGTTGAAGAATCTATTTATATAGGTGATGATCAGCTGAATTCATTAGTAGAGATTAAATCAAAAGAAGAACTTCTTGGAGAAGTTATTGGATTGTTACAATCTCCTGCTAAAAATGTGATATCAGCACTTAGTTCTAGTAAAGGAAAAATTGCTGGAATTGTAAAAACCCTTTCTGAAAAAGAATCTTAAATTAATTAAACAAAAAATTACAAAAACAAATAAAAATGGCAGATATAAAAGCAATGGCAGAAGAGTTAGTAAACTTAACTGTTAAAGAAGTAAACGAATTAGCAACAGTACTTAAAGATGAGTATGGTATTGAACCTGCTGCAGCAGCAGCAGTGGCAGTAGCAGCTCCAGCTGGAGGTGGTGACGCTGGTGGCGCAGAAGAGAAATCAGAATTTGATGTAATTCTTACTGCACCAGGTGGTTCAAAACTTCAAGTAGTAAAAGCTGTGAAAGAATTAACAGGATTAGGTCTTAAAGAAGCTAAGGAATTAGTTGATGGAGCTCCTAAAGCTGTTAAAGAAGGAGTTGGAAAAGATGAAGCTGAAGGCATCAAAAAAGCTTTAGAAGAAGCAGGTGCTGAAGTTGAATTGAAGTAATTCAATTCTTAATATAATTTATAGGCCTAAGAAATTCTTAGGCCTATACCCTTTTTTAATTCTTAATAACTAAATTTACAAAACATTGGCAAAATCAAATCAAACTACAGAAAGAATAAACTTTGCATCCAGTCAGCATCGTTTTTCATATCCAGATTTTTTAGATATTCAAATTAAATCATTTCAAGAATTTTTTCAGTTAGAAACAACATCAGAAAACAGAATAGAGGAAGGACTTTTCAAAGTTTTTTCTGAGAATTTCCCAATCACTGATACAAGAAACCAATTTGTACTTGAATTTTTAGATTATTTCATAGATCCTCCAAGATATACTATAACTGAATGTATAGATAGAGGTTTAACATATTCTGTTCCTTTAAAAGCAGTCATGAAATTATATTGTACGGATCCTGAACACGAGGATTTTGAAACAATAGTTCAAGAAGTCTATTTAGGAACTATTCCATACATGACTCCTAAAGGGTCTTTTATTATTAATGGTGCAGAAAGAGTCGTAGTTTCTCAATTGCATCGTTCTCCAGGTGTCTTTTTTAGTCAGAGTAGACATGCTAATGGAACTAAATTATATTCAGCTAGAGTTATTCCTTTTAAAGGATCTTGGATTGAATTTGCCACTGACATTAACAGTGTCATGTATGCTTATATTGATAGAAAGAAAAAACTACCTGTCACAACTTTATTCAGAGCAATTGGTTATGAAAGTGATAAAGATATTCTAGAGATATTTGATTTAGCAGATGAAGTGAAAGCTACAAAAGCTAATCTTAAAAAAATTGTTGGTAGAAAATTAGCTGCAAGAGTTCTTAAATCTTGGGTTGAAGATTTCGTAGATGAAGATACTGGCGAGGTAGTTTCTATTGAAAGAAACGAAGTCTTAATTGACAGAGAAACAATTATAGAAGAAGAGCACATAGCAATGATTGATGATGCTGGTGTCAAAACAGTAATTCTACATAAAGAAAATATTAATTCAGCAGATTTTGCCATTATTTATAATACGCTTCAAAAAGATACTTCTAATTCTGAAAAAGAAGCAGTTGAGCATATCTACAGACAATTAAGAAATGCAGAACCGCCAGATGAAGAAACAGCAAGAGGTGTTATTGATAAATTATTTTTCTCAGAACAAAGATATGATTTAGGTGAGGTAGGGAGATATAGAATCAATAAAAAATTAGGATTAGAAATAGACGAGTCTCAAAGAGTCTTGACTAAAACTGACATTATCTCAATAGTGAAATATCTTATTGAATTAATAAATTCTAAAACCGATGTTGATGATATTGACCACTTAAGTAACAGACGAGTTAGAACTGTTGGAGAACAATTATTCTCCCAGTTTGGTGTTGGTTTAGCAAGAATGGCAAGAACTATTAGAGAAAGAATGAATGTTAGGGATAACGAAGTTTTTACTCCAATTGATCTTATCAATGCTAAAACATTATCCAGCGTTATCAACTCTTTTTTTGGTACCAACCAGCTTTCTCAATTCATGGATCAAACCAATCCATTAGCTGAAGTTACTCATAAAAGACGTTTATCAGCACTTGGACCTGGTGGACTAACTAGAGAAAGAGCAGGTTTCGAAGTTAGAGATGTTCATTATACTCACTACGGTAGATTATGTACTATTGAAACACCTGAAGGACCAAATATTGGTTTAATTTCCTCATTATGTGTATATGCAAAAGTAAATAGATTAGGATTTATTGAAACTCCATACAGAGAAGTTAAAAATGGTAAGGTCGATTTAGGGTCTGAACCTGTTTATCATTCTGCTGAGGAAGAAGATAATAAGTTTATTGCTCAAGCAAATGCCAAGATCAATAAAAATGGAGTATTTGAAAACGAAAATGTAATTTCAAGGTTTATGGGTGACTTTCCATTACCTCCAAAAGAGGAGATAAACCTTATCGATGTCGGAGCTAATCAAATCGCCTCTATTGCAGCATCTTGTATACCATTTCTTGAGCATGATGATGCTAACAGAGCACTTATGGGTTCTAACATGCAGCGTCAAGCAGTTCCTTTATTAAACCCATCAGCACCAATTGTTGGTACTGGTATTGAAGAATTGATTGCAAAAGATTCTAGAGTATTAATTCATGCAGAAAAAGAAGGTACAGTATCTTATGTAGATTCTAAAGAAATCCACATTAAGTATAAGTTATCTACTGAAGATGTATTGGTAAGTTTTGATACGGATACAACCATTTATAATTTAACAAAATTTCAAAAAACAAATCAAGGTTCTGCAGTAAATTTAAGACCTATTGTCAAAAAAGGTGACAAAGTAAAAAAAGATCAAGTATTGGTAGAAGGTTACGGAACTGAAAACGGAGAACTGGCGCTTGGTCAAAACTTGAAGGTAGCATTCATGCCTTGGAAAGGTTATAACTTTGAGGATGCAATTGTTATATCTGAGAGAGTAGTTAAAGACGACATTTTCACAAGTGTACATGTAGATGAGTATAGTTTAGATGTAAGAGACACTAAAAGAGGTCTTGAGGAATTAACAGCTGATATTCCTAATGTAAGCGAGGAAGCAACAAAGGACCTTGACGAAAATGGAATAATTAGAGTTGGTGCAGAAGTTAAAGAAGGTGATATTCTAATTGGTAAAATCACCCCAAAAGGAGAAAGTGACCCCACTCCTGAGGAAAAGTTGTTGAGAGCTATTTTTGGTGACAAGGCTGGTGATGTAAAGGATGCTTCATTAAAAGTATCTCCATCTACTACTGGTGTAGTTATTGATAAAAAGTTATTCTCAAAAGCAATTAAAGACAGAAAATCTAAAGCAGCTGATAAGCCAATAATTGAACAATTAGATGCTGAAATGGATGCCAAACTTGCTGAATTAAAAGCCATTTTAATTGAGAAGCTAATTACCATTTTAGGAGATAAAAAATCTGAAGGTGTAATCAATGTATTTAAAGAACAAGTTATTAAGAAGGGTGTTAAATTCACACTTAAAACTTTAAAGTCTATTGATTTTATTCACATAAATTCAAAAAACTGGACAAAAGACGAGGCTATCAACGAATTAGTAGATACCACTTTACATAACTACAATTTGAAAGCTACAGAACTTATTGGTAAAGCAAAACGTAAGAAGTTTCAAATTGTCGTAGGTGATGAATTACCCAACGGTATCATTCAGATGGCTAAAGTTTACCTTGCTAAGAAAAGAAAACTAAAAGTAGGAGATAAAATGGCAGGAAGACATGGTAACAAAGGAATTGTTGCCAGAATCGTAAGAGAGGAAGACATGCCGTTCCTAGAAGACGGATCTCCTGTAGACATTGTTCTTAATCCATTAGGTGTTCCCTCAAGAATGAACTTAGGTCAGATTTACGAAACTGTACTAGGTTGGGCAGGTCAAAAATTAGGTATGAAATTTTCAACTCCTATTTTTGATGGCGCTTCCTTAGACGATATTGATAAGTACTCTGACGATGCTGGAATTCCAAGAAATGGTAAAACCTATCTTTATGATGGTGGAACCGGAGATAGATTCGATCAGCCTGCTACAGTTGGTGTTATTTATATGATTAAGTTGAGTCATATGGTTGACGATAAAATGCACGCAAGATCCATTGGACCTTATTCTCTAATTACTCAACAACCTTTAGGAGGTAAAGCACAATTTGGTGGACAGAGATTTGGAGAAATGGAAGTATGGGCTTTAGAAGCATTTGGTGTTTCTAATGTTCTCCAAGAAATTCTAACAGTTAAGTCTGATGATGTTCAGGGAAGAGCTAAAGCTTATGAATGTATTGTGAAAGGAAAGAATTTACCTAAACCTGGTATTCCGGAATCTTTCAATGTATTGCTTAATGAACTTCAAGGACTTGGATTAAATATAGATTTAGATTAATATTCACAATAGATAAATAAAAAAAATGGCTTTTAGAAAAGATAATAAATTTAACAGTGATTTTACAAAAATCACCATCAGCTTAGCTTCACCAGAATCTATCCTAGAAAGATCTCATGGAGAAGTTTTAAAGCCTGAAACCATTAACTACAGAACATATAAACCAGAAAGAGACGGTTTATTTTGTGAAAGAATTTTTGGTCCAGTTAAAGATTATGAGTGTCATTGCGGGAAATACAAAAGAATAAGATATAAGGGAATTGTTTGTGATAGATGTGGTGTTGAGGTTACTGAGAAGAAAGTTAGAAGGGAAAGAATGGGACATATATCTTTAGTTGTTCCAGTTGCACACATATGGTACTTCAGATCTCTTCCTAATAAAATTGGTTACTTACTTGGTCTTCCAACAAAAAAACTTGATCAAATCATTTATTACGAAAGATACGTTGTAATTCAACCAGGAGAAACTTTAAATTCAGAAGGTGAACCGTTGAAGAAAATGGACTTTCTAACTGAAGAAGAGTACCTAGATATACTAGATGCACTTCCTAAGGAAAACCAATATTTAGAAGATGCAGACCCTAATAAATTTATTGCAAAAATGGGTGCTGATGCACTTCATGAACTTTTAAGAAAAGAAGATTTAGATGCTAATTCTTATAAATTAAGACACCAAGCGAATAATGAGACTTCTCAGCAAAGAAAAAATGAAGCGCTAAAAAGACTACAAGTTATTGAGTCTTTTAGAGAAGCTAATACAAGAATCGAAAACAGACCTGAGTGGATGATTGTAAAAGTTGTTCCTGTTATACCACCAGATTTAAGACCTTTAGTTCCACTTGATGGAGGAAGATTTGCTACTTCAGATTTAAATGACTTATATAGAAGAGTAATTATCAGAAATAACCGATTAAAAAGACTTATTGAGATTAAGGCTCCTGAAGTAATTTTAAGAAATGAGAAGAGAATGCTCCAGGAATCAGTTGATTCTCTTTTTGATAATTCAAGAAAATCTAGTGCAGTTAAAACAGATAAAAACAGACCTCTTAAATCTTTATCAGACAGTTTAAAAGGTAAACAAGGTCGTTTCAGACAGAACTTATTAGGTAAAAGGGTTGATTATTCAGCGAGATCTGTAATTGTTGTAGGTCCTACACTAAAACTTCATGAGTGTGGTTTACCTAAAGGAATGGCAGCAGAATTATTCAAACCTTTTATCATTAGAAAAATGATTGAAAGAGGGATCGTTAAAACAGTTAAATCTGCAAAAAAAATTGTCGACAAGAAAGAACCAGTTGTTTGGGATATTCTTGAAAATGTACTTAAGGGTCATCCTGTCTTATTAAACAGAGCACCTACTTTACACAGACTTGGTATTCAAGCATTTCAACCTAAATTAATTGAAGGAAAAGCTATTCAGCTTCACCCTCTAGTTTGTACTGCATTTAATGCTGATTTCGATGGAGATCAAATGGCTGTTCACTTACCTTTAGGCAATGCTGCAATATTGGAAGCCCAACTATTAATGCTGGCTTCTCATAATATTTTAAACCCTGCTAATGGCGCTCCTATTACAGTTCCTTCTCAGGATATGGTATTAGGGTTGTATTACATTACTAAAATTAGAACTTCCACCAAAGACCATGTTGTTAAAGGAGAGGGAATGACATTTTATTCTCCAGAAGAAGTTAAGATTGCATACAATGAAAAAAGGCTTGATTTACATGCGCCAATAAAGGTTAAAATTGTCAATTATAAAGATGGTAAAGACGTCGATGAAATTATTGAAACGACTACTGGAAGAATTTTATTTAATGAGTTAGTTCCAAAAGAAGCTGGCTATATTAATGAACTATTAACTAAAAAATCACTTCGTGATATAATTACTAGAATAGTTAAAATATCTGGTGTTCCAAATACAGCTAAATTTCTAGATGATATTAAAGAGTTGGGATATTACATGTCTTTTAAAGGTGGTTTATCATTTGTTCTTTCAGATGTTGTAGTTCCAAAAGAAAAAGATATTCTTATTGAAAAAGCAAGAAAAGAAGTAGATGAGGTTAAGATGAATTACAATATGGGTCTTATCACTAATAATGAAAGATATAATCAAATTATTGATATATGGACACATACTAATTCAAGATTAACCCATACTTTAATGGATAAATTAAAAACCGATCAACAAGGTTTTAATTCCATATTCATGATGATGGATTCTGGAGCTAGAGGTTCCAAAGAGCAAATTAGACAGCTCTCAGGAATGAGAGGGTTAATGGCTAAACCGCAAAAATCTGGAGCTTCTGGAGGCCAAGATATTATTGAGAATCCAATTTTATCTAATTTTAAAGAGGGACTTTCAATTTTAGAATATTTTATTTCTACTCACGGAGCTAGAAAAGGATTAGCGGATACAGCATTAAAAACTGCGGATGCTGGATATCTGACCAGAAGATTAGTCGATGTAGCTCAAGACGTTGTTATCAATCATGAAGATTGTGGAACGTTGAGAGGTTTAACAGTTACAGCTTTGAAAAAGAGCGATGAAATTGTTGAAAGTCTTTACGACAGAATATTAGGTAGAGTTGCTTTATTCGATATTGAAAACCCTGAGAGTGGAGAAATTATTGTTGCTGAAGGCGATGAAATCAACGAAGATTATGCAAAAGCAATTGAAGAAGCTGGTATTGATGAAGTTGAAATTCGTTCGGTATTAACTTGTGAGTTGACTAGAGGAGTATGTAATAAGTGTTATGGTAGAAATTTAGCCACAGGTAAACTGGTCCAAAAAGGAGAAGCTGTTGGTGTAATTGCTGCACAATCAATTGGAGAACCTGGCACACAATTAACGTTAAGAACATTCCACGTTGGAGGTACTGCATCCAATATAGCCGATCAAGCAGAGTTATCTGCTAAGTCTGATGGTGTTATTGAAATTGAGGAACTAAGAACAGTGGAAAGAAAAAGTGATGATGGAACTATTGAAAACATTGTTATTGGACGTACTGGTGAGCTTAAACTAACCGATAAGTCTAAAAACATTACGATGACCGCTAATATTCCTTACGGTTCTAAATTAATGGTAGCAGATAAAGATAAGCTTAAGAAAGGCGATGTTATTTGTAAGTGGGATCCATATAATGCTGTAATAATATCTGAATTCGAGGGTACTGTTAAATTCAATAATTTAGCTGAAGGAGTTACCTATCGAGAGGAAGTTGATGAGCAAACTGGATTTACAGAGATTGTCATTAAGGAAAACAGAGATAAGAAAATGATTCCTACCATTTCAGTTTTAGATAAGTCTGGAGAGGATCTAAAATCATATAATTTGCCTGTAGATGCTCATATCATTATAAAGGATGGTGATAAGATAAAATCTGGTGATGTTATGGTTAAAATACCAAGAAAATCAGGTAAGTCTGGTGATATTACTGGTGGGCTTCCTAGGGTAACTGAAATGTTTGAAGCTAGAAACCCTTCAAATCCTGCAGTCGTTTCTGAAATTGATGGTGTTGCTTCATATGGAAGAATTAAAAGAGGAAACAGAGAAGTTATTATTGAGGCTAGAACTGGAGAAGTGAAAAAATACTTAATACCACTTTCTAGACATATTCTAGTTCAAGAAAATGATTTTGTAAAAGCAGGCCAAACACTTTCTGATGGAGCAATAACTCCAAAAGATATTTTATCAATTAAAGGACCTACAGCTGTTCAAGAATACATTGTCAATGAGATTCAAGAAGTCTATCGTTTACAGGGTGTTAAGATTAACGACAAACATTTCGAGGTCATTGTTAGACAAATGATGAGAAAAGTTTTAGTTAACGACCCAGGTGACACGAAGTTCTTAGAAAATACAGCTGTTAATAAATGGGAATTCATCTTAGAGAACGATAAGATTTTTGGTAAAAAAGTTGTTACCGATCCGGGTGATTCTTCAGAATTAAAACCAGGCCAAATAGTTTCAGCTAGAAAACTTAGAGATGAAAATTCAGCTCTTAAGAGAAATGATAAAAAATTAGTTGACTCTAGAGATGCTCTTACTGCAACTGCTGAACCTGTTTTACAGGGGATTACAAAAGCATCATTACATACGGATAGTTTTATATCTGCTGCATCATTCCAAGAAACAACAAAAGTTCTTAATCAAGCTGCTGTTAACGGAAAAGTAGATCATATGCTTGGATTAAAAGAAAACGTAATTGTTGGACATAAAATCCCAGCTGGAACAGGTATGAGAAAGTTTAGAGATCTTATAGTTGGTTCTGTTGAAGATTTGAACAGAATGAATGCAAAAGATGAAGAATCTGTTGAAGAGAAAGTAGAAAGTTGATAGATGTCTGAAGAAAAAAAACAACAGGGAATTAATATTGAACTTTCTGAGGAAATAGCAGAAGGTATATACTCTAATTTAGCAATAATAACTCATTCATCGTCTGAGTTCATTTTTGATTACATAAGAATTATGCCAGGTGTTCCTAAAGGTAAAGTTAAATCCAGAATTGTTATGACTCCAGAACATGCTAAAAAACTACATAGAGCTCTTTCAGATAATTTAACTAAATATGAGAAATCTCATGGTTCTATTAAAGAAACAGATCAAATTTCTACAATACCGTTAAATTTTGGCGGTCCTGCAACTCAGGCTTAAATTGTATTTATTTAAAGCTTTAAAGGTCATATCCAAAAGATATGACCTTTTTTTTTATTTTCACTAAATATGAAATACTGGGTTATCATAATTTCCATTTTTACTTTTGGTCCATTTTATAGTAAAAACGACTCGATATTAAAACCTATTGTTTGGAATCAGATGTCTTTATTACCTGATTCTAACAACTATAACCTATTGTTTGGTGGTCCAGGTAGTATTTACAGATCTTTAAGTTTTAATCAAAATCAATTCTCAATTTTTAATGAAAATTTTCTTTTTTCAAAAGAGCAATTAGACATGCCTCTTTTGATTAGTCCTATTGCTTTAGTTGATGCTCAGTATATAATAGGTGATGAATTAGAACAAAATTTATCATTATATCATAATCAGTCAATTTCTAGTCAATCAAATTATGCAGTTTCTTTTTTAAAAAGAAGTCACGAAGGGTATTATACCAATCAGTCAACAAATCATAATTTTTTTCAATTTCACTACTATAATCAAAAATCAGATTCAAGCTATTCTGTATTTACAGGAATGAAACACCATAGAATTTATAATCAACAAAATGGTGGATTAATAGAAGACACTTCCTTTATTAATAATGATAATACAATATCTAATAGAAAGATTTTAAATGTAAATATGAACCAAAGCTATAGTAATGAGAAATTTTGGAAATTTTTCATTAATCAAAAATGGTCACTGGGAGGGGGTAGAAAGGATACATTAAATAATGTTATTTCTAAAATGATAATTTTTAATACATCCATTCAAAAGAAGTCCAGAACCTATTTTGATAGCTTAAATTCCAACTTATTTATTAATAATTTTAATAATGAATTTAGTACTAACGATACATTTTCAATCGATTTACTATCAAATACTATAAGCTATAACTTTAATTATAATAAAAATTCTATTTCTAGAGTTCTAAATTTATCTCTAGTTTCTGATTTTTTTTCACAAAAAAATCTTGCTATAGATACCTTATTGAACAATCAGTCTATTAAGTTAAACTACTTTGTTACTAATAATAAGAATTCACTTTCTCTAAAGAGTCAATATTATTTTCACGGTTTTAAAAAAAGTAACTATTCCTTTAATTTAAATTTTAAAAAAGAATTTTTCAACGGTATTACTTTTAATATTACGGGTTTTTTAAATGAATATACTCCAGTTTTTGAAATGAATACTTTTGATAGTAACCATCACTTTTGGAATAATAATCAGTATAATAAAGTTTTTTCATCAAATATTATTTCATCATTCACTTTCAAGAATTATGCTCTAAAGACAGAATATCATAATATTGAAAACCCTATTTTTTTTAAAGACTTTGGAAGACCCTCGCAGTCTAAAGCTTCTTCTCAAATCGTAAAAACATCACTAAGTAATCTTACTATAAATAAGAAATTTAACTTATTTTCAGAAGTTGTTTATCAGTACCAAGGTGGAGATCAAATATTTCAGTTACCTAGCTGGATAGGTCAACTAAAGTTTAATTATATCATATTAGATAAAAAAAATAATTTAAGAATAGAAGCTGGAATTAATGCAAGAGCATTTAGTAGTTATTATTTGCCAAGCTATTTCCCAGAGATAAATCAGTTTGGTATTCAAAATAGTTTTCTTCAAAATGAATATTTTATTGTAGATTTTTTAATGAAGAGTACCATAAAAGAAGTTGTAGTTTTTGCAATGTTAACGCATTTAAATGCAGGTTTGATGGGGAATAATTATTTTTCGTCTTATCATTATCCAAGTCCAGATAGGTGTTTTAAGTTTGGCTTAAAATGGTTGTTTTTGGACTAAGTTTATCCACTGATTTTCTTATTTTAATACAAAATTTGCTAATGAATAAAATAGGTAGTATTTCAGAGTATAACGAGGAGTATCAAAAAAGTATAGAACATCCTGAACAGTTTTGGCAGGATAAGGCGAGCACATTTAAATGGAGTTCTAAATGGAATAAGGTTTTATCTTGGGATTTTAATACTCCAAAAGTAGAATGGTTTGTTGGGGGAAAGTTGAATATAACTGAAAATTGCTTAGATAGACATTTAGAATTAAAATCTGATAAAATTGCTATTATTTGGGAGCCAAATAATCCAAAAGAAGCCACTATTAAAATAACTTATAAAGAGTTATATAAAAGGGTTAATACATTCTCTAACGTCCTTAAAAGCCATGGTGCTAAAAAAGGTGACAGAATTTGTTTATATATGCCAATGGTTCCAGAATTAGCCATTGCAACACTGGCTTGTGCACGAATCGGCGCCATACATTCAGTAGTTTTTGCTGGGTTTTCTGCAAAGGCTTTAGCGGATAGAATAGATGATGCGAAATGCAATATTCTTATAACTAGTGATGGTTTATTTCGCGGCGATAAAGAGTTATGTTTGAAGGCTATTGCTGATACAGCTTTAAATAATTGTAATTCTATTAAAAGCTGCATTGTTTTAAAGAGAACAGGTGAGAAAGTATATATGCTTGATCAAAGAGATTACTGGTGGCATGAAGAAATATTAAAAGTAAATGAATCATGCTCCGCTGAAATAATGGATTCTGAAGATCCTTTGTTTATTTTATACACATCGGGTTCAACGGGTAAGCCAAAAGGCGTTCAACATCATTGTGGTGGATACATGGTGTATGCAGAATATAGTTTTAGAAATGTTTTTCAATATGAAGAGAATGATATTTATTGGTGTACTGCTGATATTGGATGGATCACCGGTCACAGTTATATAATTTATGGTCCTCTTTTAGCGGGAGCAACTACGATTATGTTCGAGGGCATACCTACTTATCCTGACGCAGGAAGATTTTGGGATATTTGTGATAAACATCAAGTGAATATATTTTATACTGCTCCTACAGCTATTAGAGCTTTACAAGCCTATGGTACAAAAATTCTTAAAAAATACAGTTTAAATTCTTTAAAAACCCTTGGAAGTGTTGGCGAACCAATTAATGAAGAAGCATGGCAATGGTATCATAAAAATATTGGAAAAGAAAAGTGTGCTATTGTTGACACATGGTGGCAAACCGAAACTGGGGGTATTTTAATTTCTCCTTTAGCTCATATTACTAAAACTAAACCAACTTTTGCAACATTACCATTACCAGGTATTCAACCTTGTTTGGTTAATTCAGAAGGAATAGAAATCAAAGGAAATGGTGTTCAAGGTAATTTATGTTTGAAGTTTCCTTGGCCAAGTATGATTAGAACTATATATGGTGATCATAAAAGATGTAAGGAAGTTTATTTTTCAACTTATAAAGGAATGTATTTCACTGGAGACGGTTGTAAAAGGGACGAAGATGGATTATACAGGATAACTGGTAGAGTAGACGATGTAATAAATGTTTCAGGTCACAGAATAGGAACTGCAGAGGTTGAAAACGGTATAAATGAACACCCTTTAGTAATTGAGAGTGCCGTAGTTGGTTTTCCACACCCTATAAAGGGACAGGGTATATATGCTTATATAATTTTAGAAAACTCGTCTATATCAGAAGATAAATTAGTTACTCAAATTTTAGAAACTGTAAAAAATGAGATAGGTTCTATAGCAAAACCTGATAAAATTCAATTTGTTGGTGGATTGCCTAAAACAAGATCTGGTAAAATTATGAGAAGAATATTAAGGAAAATTGCTGAAGGAAGTCTATCAAATATGGGAGATACTTCAACACTGTTAGACCCCTTAGTAGTCGATCAGATTATAAAAAACTCAAAATAAAAAAGCCCATAATTAATTATGGGCTTCAAGTATTCAAAGTAAGAATTAATTTTACATCATCCCTGGCATTCCTCCAGGCATTCCACCACCGCCCATTGGAGGCATTGGGGCTTCATTTTCTGGTTCATCAGAAATAACACATTCTGTAGTTAACATCATCGAAGCAATGGAAGCAGCATTTTCTAACGCGCTTCTTGAAACTTTAGTTGGATCAATTACACCGGCTTTCAATAAAGACTCATACTTGTCTGTTCTTGCATTGTATCCAAAATCACCTTTTCCTTCTTTTACTTTTTGCACAACTACAGCACCTTCACCACCAGCGTTTTCAACAATTGTTCTTAAAGGATCTTCAATAGCTCTTTTAACAATTTTGATTCCAGTTGATTCATCTTCATTATCACCACTATTTTCATCTAGAGAACTTGCAGCTCTAATGTATGCAACACCACCACCTGGAATTATACCTTCTTCAACAGCAGCTCTTGTTGCAGCTAATGCATCATCAACTCTATCTTTCTTTTCTTTCATTTCAACTTCAGTAGCTGCTCCAACATAAAGTACTGCAACACCACCAGCAAGCTTTGCTAATCTTTCTTGAAGTTTTTCTTTATCGTAATCAGAAGTAGTAGTTTCAATTTGAGCTTTTATTTGATTTGTTCTTGCTAAAATATCTTCCTTAGTTCCAGCACCATTTACAAGAGTAGTATTGTCTTTGTCAATTTCAACCTTTTCACATGTACCTAACATATCAATAGTTGTGTTTTCCATTTTAAAACCACGTTCTTCAGAAATCACTGTTCCTCCAGTCAAAATGGCTATGTCTTCTAACATGGCCTTTCTTCTGTCTCCAAAACCTGGAGCTTTAACGGCAGCAATTTTTAAAGATCCTCTTATTTTATTAACAACAAGTGTTGCTAAAGCCTCTCCGTCTACATCTTCTGCAATGATTAATAATGGTTTCCCAGTTTGGGCAACTGGCTCCAAAACAGGTAAAAGATCTTTCATATTAGAAATCTTCTTATCATAAATTAAAATGTAAGGAGTTTCTAAATCAGCAATCATTTTTTCTGCATTGGTAACAAAATATGGAGATAAATAACCTCTATCAAATTGCATCCCCTCTACAGTTTTCACTTCTGTTTCTGTTCCTTTTGCTTCTTCAACAGTAATTACACCATCTTTACCAACTACTTTCATTGCTTCTGCAATTAGACTTCCAATAGATTGATCATTATTAGCTGAAATTGATGCTACTTGTTTAATTTTATCATTGTCTGAACCAACTTCTTTAGAAAGTTTCTTTAACTCACTAACAACTGTGGCAACCGCTTTGTCAATACCTCTTTTAAGATCCATTGGATTAGCACCTGCAGCCACATTTTTAAGTCCTGCACTAATTATTCCTTGAGCCAACACTGTTGCAGTTGTTGTTCCGTCACCTGCAGTGTCATTGGTTTTAGAAGCTACTTCTTTTACCATTTGAGCACCCATATTTTCAACAGGATCTTTTAACTCAATTTCTTTAGCTACTGTTACTCCGTCTTTAGTTACTTGAGGAGCACCAAATTTCTTGTCAATTACAACATTTCTTCCTTTTGGTCCTAATGTCGCTTTAACAGCATTAGCAAGTGAATCAACACCTTTTTTTAATCGGTCTCTTGCCTCTACATCGAAAATTATTTCTTTTGCCATTTTTTCTTTAATTTATTTATTTAACAATTGCAAAAATGTCACTTTCTCTCATTATGAGATAATCGTTACCATCTACTTTAATTTCAGTTCCACTATATTGTCCATATAGTACCGTGTCTCCTTCTTTAACAGTTACAGGTTCATCTTTTTTACCTGGACCTGCTGCTATAACTTTACCTTCTTTTGGTTTCTCTTTTGCTGTATCAGGAATTATGATTCCGCCAGCAGTTTTTTCTTCTGCGGGAGCTGGTTCAATAATTACTCTATCAGCAAGTGGTTTTACATTTATTGACATTGTATAATTTTTAATTATTATTTAATTAATAACAAGCACATTTTGTGCCACAAGATTTAATTGAATTAAAAAGGCCAAATTGACTCAAATTAATTTTTAAGAAATGACATCTTGACACTTACTGATTAGGAAGGTCAGTTGGAATATTTATTGGTTCGTTAGAAGATGGTAAGCTTACCCCGTCGTTTTTGTCTATTTCTGTTGAAATTTCGTTATTTCCTCCTCCAAGGTTGAAGGCTGCTAATAGACTTAACAGTCCCATAACTCCAGCTAAAGTCCAAGTTGCTTTTTCAATTGTTTCAGTAGATTGTGCTACACCTCCAAGTTGGCCTGCATTGCCAAATGAGGAATCTAAACCCCCACCTTTAGAATTCTGGAGAAGTACTACAACTATTAATAAAATTGCTGTAAGTGTTGATAAAATCATTAATAAAGTTCCCATAACTACAATTGTGTTTTTTGGTTGATATAATTAATTCGGCTTGCAAAGAAAAGTTTTTTTTCTGGATTAGACAACATCAATTGCTCATAGATTGTAATTGCCTTAGGATAATTCCCTTGTTTCACATAAATTTCTGCAAGTGTTTCTGTGTTCAATTCGTTAGTGTCTTTTAAACTTTCTTTAGCAGCTTTAGATCCAGAATAAAAATTATTTTTCTCTTTTGTAATTTTTCTTTCGTTTAAGTTTTTAATAATAAAATCAATATTTGTATTTGATGTATTTATGTTTTCTCCAATTGTTAACCATTCTTCAAATGCCATAAATTGATTCAAATTATGGTTTTTTATGTCCTCACTTTTTAAAGGAGATGTATTTAATACAACTTCATCAATTAATTGATTTTGTATTAAATTTCCGTAAATATTTTTTTCTAATTCATTAATGTCGTTATCAAATTCAATGATTTTTTTAGATGGAGTTTTTTCTATCTGAATTTTTTTCTGATTATGTATAATGTCATACAAGATTTTTCTATCTCCAAACCTAAGGGATGTACTGTTAAGTGATTTTTCGAACCCGATTCTATTTTGACAATGTAGTATCTTTGTTAAAATGAGAAAGCAAAAATTTGAAGAAGGATATTTTAGAGTGAGCTCAAAGAAATAGGATAAATCCTGTTCGTTAATTTTTTCAGGATTATTTATTAATTCTTCAATATTTTTGATGTTATGATTCACCATTCGCCTCCAAATATCTTATCATAAATATCTTGTGTAATCTGATAGTTTAAATCTTCTACAAGGGATTCTTCAATGGAACTAAAATCCGTACTTGCATTGTAATCAACAAAAGCACTAAAAGGAGATTTAATTAACCCAATTGAGTCGTTTTTTTTATAATAAGTATCAACTGTAACCATCATTTTCAATCTGTTTTGTGCTGCAGTTTCACTTCCCGCTTGAATGTTCACAGGAGAAATGGTGTAATTTTTAATATTACCTGCTATTTGTAAATCTGCATTATCGTCTACAATATTTAATTTAGTTTGTGATTGCATTAGATCTCTTAGGCTTTCCGTAAAAGAAGCACCCAGGAATGGTCCGCCGATTGCACTTTTATTTACAAAATAATCTATTTGAACAGTTTCTGCATCAATTTCTTTAGTTTCTGATCCTCCTGATTTAAAACTAAATTGAGGTAGCGCACAAGAGTTTATTAATAAAATCAACGATATTATTTTTAAGTAATTCATTTATTTCAAAACTTCAAATTCTTTAATTTTCCTGTATAATGTTCTTTCTGAAATTCCTAGTTCTTTTGCTGCGTTTTTTCGTTTTCCATTGTGTTTTTTCAATGCTTTTATTATCAATTCCTTTTCTCTTTCTTCAAGTGATAAGGATTCCTCAATTTCTATACTTTCTTGGTAAGAAATATTATAAGAAGGAATGGTTTGTTCCGAAGATTTTTCTTCAAATGCAACGGTATTATTATGAGGTGCTTCAAGGCTTAGCTCAGCATCAAAATTTTCTGAAACATTGAGTTTTGTAATAAGTTCATTTTTTTCATTGTTAGAAAGGTTGTTCTTGTTGAGCAAGTCTACTATAACTCTTTTCATTTCCGCTACATCTTGCTTCATTTCAAACAAAACTTTGTATAAAATATCTCTTTCAGAAAAAGAATCGTTTTCTTTTTTCCCATCAATTATCATTGGGAGATTTCGATTGTGATTATTTGGAAGATATTTAGTTAAAATTTCATCGTTCACATTTCTTGATTCCTCGATTACTGAAATCTGTTCAGCAACATTTTTAAGTTGTCTAATATTTCCTGGCCAAGAATATTTTTCTAAAAGGTTTACAGCTTGTGGATTTAGTCGAATTCCTGGCATTCTATATTTTTCAGCAAAATCTGCAGAAAATTTTCTAAAGAGTAAATGAATATCATCTTTTCTTTTTCTTAAGGGAGCTAGATATATTGGAACCGTACTTAATCTATAGAATAAATCTTCTCTAAATTTCCCATTATGTATTGCTTTCTGTACATTTTCATTGGTTGCAGCAATTATCCTAACATCTGTTTTTTTAACTTTTGATGCTCCGACTTTCATGTATTCTCCTGTTTCTAGAACTCTTAAAAGTCTAACTTGAGTAGGTAGAGGAAGTTCAGCAACTTCATCTAAAAAAATAGTACCACCATCTGCAACTTCAAAATACCCTTTTCTACTGTCAGTAGCCCCTGTAAAAGCCCCTTTTTCATGACCAAAAAGTTCTGAATCTATAGTTCCTTCTGGAATGGCTCCACAATTTACTGCAATGTATTCGTGATGTTTTCTGGAGCTGTAGTTATGTATGATTTTAGGCATATTCTCTTTACCAGTTCCGCTTTCTCCAGTTATTAATACGGTAATGTCAGTTGGAGCAACCTGAACAGCTACGTCAAGAGCTCTATTAAGAACGTCAGAATTACCTATTATACCAAATCTATTTTTAACAGTTTGAAGATTCATTTATACAATTTTACCTATTAGTGTAGCAGATGTACATTTTTCTATTAATACATTTACAAATGTACCTTTTACAGCATTCTCCTTTGGAAAAACAACTTTACAGTTTTCGTCATTTCTTCCGCTGAAGTCTAAATTAGATTTTTTAGAGGTACTTTCAATTAAAACCTTTACGGTTTTCCCAATACAAGATTCATTACTTTCAGTAGCGTGTTTTCTTTGTAGGTCAATAACTTTTTGTAGGCGAGCTCTTTTGGTGTCTTCTGGCACATTGTCCTCATATTTTCTTTCGGCTAGGGTCTTAGGTCTTTCAGAGTAAAAAAACATGTAAGCAAAATCAAATTTAACTTCCTTCATTAAATTTAAAGTCTCATTAAAATCTTCTTCACTTTCATCGCAAAACCCCGTTATAATATCAGTGGATATCGCGCAATCTGGAATAATGTTTCTAATGGATTTGATTCTATCTAAATACCATTCTTTGGTGTAGCCACGATTCATTTTTTTTAAAATTTTACTACTTCCAGACTGGACTGGTAAATGAACATAGTTGCAAATGTTTTCATATTTATTCATCGTGTGAATTACCTCATCGGTCATGTCTTTTGGATGAGATGTAGAAAAACGTATTCTCATATCATTTCCTACTTGAGCAACCATTGCTAACAGTTGAGCAAAATTAGTAGTAGGAATCTTGGGGTCAATAACAGTTCCTTTTTTATTAATATTCCATCGATAACTGTCTACATTTTGGCCAAGAAGAGTAACCTCTTTGTATCCATTTTTGTAAAGTTCTTTAGCTTCAGCTATAATAGTAAGTGGGCTTCTACTTCTTTCTCTACCTCTGGTGAATGGTACTACACAAAACGAACACATATTATCGCATCCTCTCATAATAGAAATAAACCCAGAAACCCCATTGCTGTCAAGTCTAACCGGACTTATGTCAGCATAAGTTTCCTCTCTAGATAATAAAACGTTTACACTTTTTTGACCTCCTTCAACTGCTTGAATTAAATTGGGTAAGTCTCTGTAGGCATCTGGTCCAACAACTAAATCCACCAATTTTTCTTCTTCTAAAAGAGTTTCTTTCATTCTCTCGGCCATACATCCTAATAAGCCAATTATCAATTTCGGATTTTTTCTCTTCAGCTTATTAAACGATTTTAATCTTGTTCTAACAGTGATCTCTGCTTTTTCTCTAATTGAACAAGTGTTAAGAAGGATAAGGTCAGATTCTTGAAAATTTTTAGTAGTTATAAAACCTTGTTCGTTTAAGATAGATGCAACTATTTCACTGTCCGAGAAATTCATTTGACATCCATAGCTTTCCAAATACAACTTCTTTGTAATGGTGTTTGGCGCTGATATCAATGGATGGTCAAGAGCTTCTCCGTTGTATTCGTTTGGATTATTAATCTGGTGATTTTCCTTTTCCAAAACGGTAGTTGTATTCAATCCTCTGTTTTTCAATCTTTATATTTTAAATTATAATAACTAAAACTATACCAAATTTAATGCAAAGATACAAAAGTAAATCATGATATGCGACATTTTGTCAGTTGAGATTTGTTAAACTGAACAGCTTGCATGTTTAGTTAAAAAATCAAAAATGATAGTAATTACATCAATTTAGTTAGTAAAACTTGTTTTTATAATTTATATTTGTTAAAAATGAAGACATTACTACCAAATATAAGTATTATAGTAAATGAAAATGTTTATCTTAAAAATCCTGAAAATAGTGATTTAGGTAGAAAAATATTGTCAAGTAGCATTGACTTAATTGACGATATTGGATTTGAGAAGTTTACTTTTGGAAAACTTGCAAAACTCATCAAAACTTCTGAAGCATCCATCTATAGATATTTCGATAGTAAGCACAAATTATTGCTTTATTTTGCTTCCTGGTACTGGAAGTGGATGGAATTTTCTTTAGTGTTTAAATTGGCAAATATTGAGTCTGCTGATGAAAGATTAATTAGAACCATTAAGTTTTTAACTCAAAAGGTTGAAATTGACGACAGTTTTTTACATATCAACGAAGTGAAGCTTAATAGTATTATTATCAATGAAGTATCAAAGGTGTATTTAACAAAAGATGTTGATAAAGAAAATAAAGACGGTATCTATTCAGCCTACAAGCAGTTGGTGTCAAGAGTAAGTGATATTATATTAGAGATTAATCCGCATTATCAATATTCTCATATGATGGTTTCTACTGTAATTGAAGGAGCCCATTCCCAACATTATTTTGCCGAACATTTACCACGACTAACAGATGTTATTGAAGGTGAGGATTCTGTAACAAAATTTTACACAGAACTAGTATTTAAAGCAATTAAAATTGAAAACGATAAATAAAACAACTCCAATAGAAAGGTTTTATTCAATGTTAAAGCCGGATTATTTAGAAATTAGAAATATTTATGTCTACTCCATATCTAAAGGATTGTTAAGTTTATCACTTCCTCTGGGAATCCAAGCTTTAATAAATTTTATTCAAGGTGGGAAAATTAGTACATCCTGGGTATTATTGGTATTTTTAGTAATATTATCTGTATTAATAAATGGGTTATTTCAAATTTTTCAGTTAAGGATTACTGAAAATCTACAGCAAAAAATTTTCACTAGGGCTGCATTCGATTTTGCTTATAGAATTCCAAGAGTGAAGTTTGGTACACTTTTTAATAAGTATCCTCCAGAATTAATGAATAGATTTTTCGACACGATTTCTATTCAAAAAGGATTAACTAAAATTTTAATTGATTTTTCTACTGCAATTCTTCACATATTGTTTAGCCTTATATTGTTGTCCCTTTATCACTATTTCTTTTTATTCTTTAGTTTTTTACTCATCTTACTATCCTATTTTGCGTTTAAACAAACTTTTAAACGAGGCTTAACTACAAGTATTAAAGAATCTAGCAATAAATATGAATTAGTTGACTGGTTACAAGAGTTAGCAAGAAATGTAATTACTTTTAAATTGAATACTGGCTCTAATTTCCCTCTAAAAAAAACGGATATTATGACAAGTAAATATTTGCAATCAAGAGAAAAGCACTTCAATGTTTTACTTTGGCAATATTCTTTTATGGTATTTTTCAAGGTGTTAATTGCATTTGGAATGTTAGTTATTGGAGGGTTGCTTGTGATGGAAGGAAAAATGAATATTGGACAGTTTGTCGCTTCAGAAATAGTCTTAGTTCTATTAATCAATGCTTTTGAAAAGGTGATTTTAAGTTTAGATAATATTTATGATGTATTGACTTCGGTTGAGAAAATAGGAGAGGTAATTGATATGGAATTAGATGACAACTCTGGTGAAGTGTTTTTAGAATCATTTAAGGGAGATGGTTTTAGTATTCAATTAGAAAAATTGAGATTCAAATACCCTCATCAAAATAAATTTATTTTAAAAGACATCTCTTTTAGAGTAAAAAGTGGAGACAAAATAATGATTACAGGGGCTAATGGGTCTGGAAAAAGTACGCTTCTAAATATTTTAGCTGGCTTGTATGAAAAAACGGATGGTAAAATTCTATTTAATAATATTCCTTTATCTAATTTCAGTTCTGAATCTATCAAAAAAGTAACTGGAGAATACTTGAATAACCAAAAACTCTTTAATGGCACCATTTATGAAAATATAGTAGTTGATCGAATTATAGAAAAAAGCAATTTAGATTGGATTTTAGAAAGTTTAGGTCTTTTAGATTATATTAAAAGCTTAGATGACGGCCTGCAAACAAAAATAGGGCCATCTGGGATAAGAATACAGGGAAGTAATATTCAAAAATTAATTTTAGCTCGTGTTCTTATTACTAAACCTAAATTATTATTGTTAGAAGATCCTTTAGATAATTTAGATAGAGAAGATAGAAAGAAAGTTTTAAATTTTTTAACAGATAGGTCTAATGGATGGACCTTAGTAGCGATTTCAAATGATAAATACTTGGCAAGACAATGTGACCAAGTAATTATAATCGAAAATGGAAAAATTAATAATTCTTTAATTTCTAAGTAATGTTAAATATTTCAAAAAATAAAATTAATAAGAACATTGACCTTAAGAGTTACCAATCTTTAGTTTGGATATCTAAGAAATCTAGTAGTAACCTAATTATTAAAATTTTATATATCACTTTTGGTTTTTTATTAATTATTTTATTTTTTCCATGGACTCAAAATATTAGATCAGATGGATATGTAACGACTCTTAATCCAGATCAAAGACCACAAACTCTTCATTCTGTTATTGGTGGAAGAATTGAAAAATGGTATGTAAAAGAAGGTGATTTTGCTAAAAAAGGAGATACCTTAATGTATATTTCAGAAACTAAAGATCAATTTTTTGATCCCAACTTACTTTCAAATACTCAAAAACAAATTAAAGCAAAAGAACAAGGTGTTACAGCTTACATGGATAAAGTAAAGTCTCTTGATAATCAGATAGATGCCTTATTAGAAACCAAAAGGTTAAAGTTAAAACAAGCACAAAATAAATTCAAACAGGCAAAATTATCTATTATTTCGGATTCTATTTCTTTTGAGGCTTCTAAAATAAATTATGAAATAGCCCTAAAACAATTTAACCGTATTAAAGATTTGAATAAAAAAGGACTAAAATCTCTAACAGATTTAGAAGTTAAAAAATTAACTCTTCAAAAATCTCTTTCATTTAAAATTAAATCAGAAAATAAACTACTGACTACTAAAAATATTTTGATTAATACAAGAGTTGAATTATTGTCTTTGAAAAGTCAGTATGTAGATAAAATTGCCAAGGCTGAGTCCGAAAAACAAGCAGCATTATCAGCAATGTATGAAGCAGAGTCTATAGTTACTAAAATGCAGAATCAGTATATGAATTTTTCTATAAGAAGAGGATACTATTACATTACTTCTCCTCAGGACGGTTACATAACAAGAAGTCTTAGAGCAGGTATTGGAGAAACTGTTAAAGAAGGAGAAGATCTTATGAGTATTATGCCTGCTAATTATGATTTGGCAATAGAAGTTTTTGTTGATCCTATTGATGTTCCATTAGTTCATAAAGGTGAAAAAGTAAGAATTATTTTTGATGGATGGCCATCAGTTGTTTTTTCTGGTTGGCCCAGTATTTCATATGGAACATATGGCGGAAAAGTATATGCTAAAGATAAATTCATAAGTAAAAATGGGAAATTTAGAATTTTAATAGCCCCAGATATTGAAGACCATCCTTGGCCAGAAATGATTAACGTCGGATCTGGTGCTACTGGTATTACCTTACTAAATGATGTTCCAATTTGGTATGAATTATGGAGAAATTTAAGTGGTTTTCCACCAGAATATTATATCAAAGATTCGGAAGAAAATAAAATAGTTTATGACTAAATATTATTTCATATTATATCTTTTATTAAATATTCCCAACTATTTTTTTGGTCAGAATATTTTTGAATTTAAAGATTTTATAAATATTGTCATGACCAATCACCCTGTTATTAAACAATGTGATATCATTTTAAAAAATGCAGAAAATAAATTAATTAAATCAAAAGGTGAATATGATCCCGTTATATCTTCATCAGTAAGCAGAAAAGAATTTGATAAAAATATTTATTATAATTTATTTGAGGGAAATTTAAAAATTCCAATTTGGTCTGGTATAGAATTTAATACTGGAATCAACCAAAATTATGGAAATTTTGTAAATCCTAATGATTATATTAATTCAAATCAACTTTGGTACTCGGGGATTACCATTCCAGTTGGAAGTAATCTAATTATAGATTCAAGATTAGCAGAAATAAAAAAATCAAAAGAGATCATAAAGTTGTCCGTTGAAGAAATTAAATTAATTAAAAACAATTTAATATATGATGCAATTAAAAGATATTGGTCATGGTCAGAAAAATTTAATGATTTTAAAATATATGAAGAATTTGTTGATCTTTCTTATAATAGATTTTTAGCTGTCAGAGAAGGTTATTTGTCAGGAGATTTAGCTTCGATAGACAGCCTAGAATCATTTATTATGTATCAAACGAGATTGTATAATAAATCTCAATATGAGAAAGAATATAACAACGAATCTATACTTCTTTCTAATTTTTTATGGACGGAAAATGAAATTCCTTTGGAAATTACTAGTAAGATAACCCCACCTTCATACACCATCTTGCTAAATCATCCTGATTTACATGTTGATACCAACTTGGCCATAATAAATCAGATGATAGATCTACACCCAGAAATTATTTCTTTAGATCAAAAAATAAAGGTGCAAGAAATAAATAGAAAATTAAGTAAGGAAAATTTAAAGCCTAACTTAAATTTAAAATACAACTTTCTTTCTGCTAACGCAGATATTAATCAATTGAACTTTAATAACTATAGAATGGGTGTGAATTTTAGGTATTCTCTATTTTTGAGAAAAGAAAGATCTGATTTGAAATTATTTAATTTAAAAATTAGAGATTTGGAATATGAGAAAGTCATAAAAAGGTTAGCACTTTTAAATCAAACTAAACACTATATCAATGAACTTATTTTCACAGAGAATCAAGCAGATATTTTAGAAAATATTACAGAAAATTATTCTAATTTATTAAAAGGAGAACGTTTAAAGTTTGATGCTGGAGAGAGTTCTGTCTTTTTAATGAATTCTCGAGAATCTAAATTGATAGAATCTAAACTAACTTTAGTTAATTTAAAGGTAAAAGCTATAACTTATGATTATGGAATAGATTGGTCGTTGTGTATTTTAAATAAATAATTTTTTTCTCAGTTTTATAAAGTAAAATATTTCATAAATATTAAATATTTATGTTAACGATTTTCCAAATCAAATTGTCCAATCAATGATATTTTTATTTCTTTGCATTCCTTTAATGTTTTTTTAAATTGATTTTAAATGAGTAATCTTGTAATAGTTGAGTCACCAGCAAAAGCTAAAACCATCGAAGGTTTTTTAGGTAGCGATTTCGTAGTAAAATCATGTTATGGACATATTAGAGAACTTCCTAGAAAGGGGGATCCAATCGACATCGAAAATAAATTCAATCCTACATACGTAGTTCCTCAAGACAAGAAAAAAGTAGTTAATGAACTAAAAAGTATTTCTAAAAAATGTAAAATGGTTTGGTTAGCAACTGATGAGGATCGTGAAGGAGAGGCCATATCCTGGCATTTACTACACGCCTTAAATTTAAAACCTTCTGAAACTAAGAGAATTACTTTTAATGAAATTACTAAAAAGGCAGTTTTAAAAGCTGTTGCTTCCCCCAGAGAAATCAATAATGATTTAGTAAATTCTCAGCAGGCTAGAAGGATATTAGATAGAATAGTAGGGTTTGAACTTTCCCCAGTATTATGGAGAAAAGTAAGACCAAGTTTATCTGCAGGAAGAGTACAGTCTGTAACAGTGAAATTAATTGTTGAGAAAGAACATAAAATTCAAAACCATCAACCTGTAGAAACTTACAAGGTAATAGGTAATTTCAATTCTAAGGGAATAAGTTTTAAAGCAGAATTAGCCTCTAATTTATCCTCTTATTCTGAAGCTAAATCTTTTTTAGATCAAGCAAAAGGAAAAGAATTCACAGTAAAAAAAATTACTCAGAAACCGGGTAAAAGAACTCCAGCTGCTCCTTTCATTACTTCAACACTTCAACAGGAGGCTAGTAGAGTTTTAGGATTTAATGTTTCCAGAACTATGTCAGTTGCTCAAAGACTTTATGAGTCTGGAAGGATTACTTACATGAGAACAGATTCTGTAAGTTTATCAATGGATGCCATGACAGCCATCCAAAAACAAATTGAAAAAGATTACGGGTCTCATTATTGCAATCCTAGAAAATATCAAAATAAAAATAAATCAGCTCAAGAAGCTCACGAGGCAATAAGGCCTACTAACTTTGCTATTAGTTCTCTGAACGATTCCTCTCCTGAAGATAAATTATACTCATTAATTTGGAGAAAAACAATGGCCTCACAAATGAGTGATGCAGAAATTGAAAGAACAACTATTGAAATCGGACACAGCGAACAAAATCCTAACTTCAATACTGTTGGTGAAGTAATTAAGTTTGATGGGTTTTTAAAAGTATACAATACTTCCAATGAAGATAAAAACGATCAACTTCCAGATGTTTCTTTAAATGAAAAATTAATTTGCAATGAGATTTCAGCAACTCAAAAATTTTCGAGACCTACTGCAAGATTTACAGAAGCTTCTCTAGTTAAGAAATTAGAGGAATTAGGAATAGGAAGACCGTCAACATATGCTCCCACTATTAAAACGATACAAGATAGAGGTTATGTAGAAAATAAAGATCTTGAGGGTAAGTCGAGATCGATAAAGCAACTTGTTTTAAAAGACAACGATCTAACGGAGCATGCCTTAACAGAAAATTTTGGTGCAGACCGAAAAAAACTTTTCCCAACAACAACGGGTGAAGTTGTGAACGAATTTTTAAATCAGCATTTTAAAAATATAATGGATTATAATTTTACTGCAGATATTGAAAAAGAATTAGATGCTATTGCCAAGGGAGAGCTCGAGTGGACAGAAATGCTTGCCAGTTTTTATTCTCCTTTTCATAAAACAATTCTACATACTCAGGAAAATGCGGAAAGAGCAAATGGAGAAAGGTTGTTGGGTAACGACCCGGAATCAGGAGAACCAGTATTTGTTAAATTAGGAAAATACGGCCCTATTGCCCAAATTGGAGATACAGCTGATGAAACTAAAAAACCCAAGTTTGCCAGTCTTAAGGTCGACCAGCATATAAAAAGTATTTCTCTTGAAGAAGCTTTGAAATTATTTGATTATCCAAAACTCTTAGGAAGTCACCAAGGGTTAGATATAACGATTAAAGTGGGTAGATTTGGACCCTACATTCAATTTGGTACAGAAAACGTTTCGATTCCAAAAGGAACTGAGCCAGAAGAAGTTCAATTGGATGACGCTTTGTTATTTGTAGATGAAAAAAGAAAAGCCAATGCTCCAGTTGCTGAGTATGAAAACTTACCAGTTTCCAAAGGTAAAGGGAGATTTGGTCCATTTATTAAGTGGAACGAGCTTTTTATAAATGTTAATAAGAAGTATGATTTCGATAATTTAACTTTTGATAATATTGTTGAACTTATTGAGGATAAGAAGAAGAAAGAAAAGGAGAAAATGGTTCACAATTGGGAACAAGAGGGTATCTCAGTTCAAAAAGGAAGATGGGGTAAGTTTTTCGTTATTTCTGGAAAAAAGAAAAAACAACTGGCACCGTCTAAAGATCCTATTAAAATCACATTGGAAGAAGCAAAAATATTGTTAAAAGCTAAATAGATGGATCTTAGTATTTATTTTAAGCCAATTGAAAAAATTGAAATTAAAAATAAATCAATTGGCTCTATTACATCCGCTTTTAATTCTTCTTTTCCAGATTGGGAATCTTCAGACATTGTTTTCTTTACTGTACATGAAAACAGAGGAGCATCTGTTTATGATGACAACGATTTAGATCACATTTCCATTCGGCAAAAGCTATACAATTTTAAGTGGGAAGGAGATTTAAAAATTACAGATTTAGGAATTTTACAATCTGGTTCTAAGATAAAAGATACTTACTCAGCACTTGCTGAAATTACTTTCGAAGTTCAAAAAAAAGGAAAGCTGTTACTAATTTTAGGTGGGTCTCAAGATTTAACTTTTGCAAATTACGCCGGTTATGAAAAATTAGAACAGCCCATCAATTTATCTTGTATTGACCATAGTTTTGATGTAGCTCTTGAAAAAGAAGAGCAAATAAGCTCTTCTAATTTTATTAATCATTTACTACTTCATAAACCCAATTTGTTATTCAATTTCTCTATTTTAGGTTGTCAGCAATATTACGTGGGTAAAGAAGACATTCGTTTTTTCGACGAATTATATTTTGACTATCTAAGATTGGGGGAACTTCAAAATGCCATTGCGAAGTCTGAGCCAATTTTGAGAAATACTGATTTATTAAGCGTTGACCTTTCTTCAATTAGATTTTCAGATTTTAACGGATCCAAGTTTTCATCTACAAATGGTTTTTTTGGTAATGAAATGTGTCAAATGATGAAATATGCAGGAATAAGTGACAAAATTTCAAGTATAGGACTTTATAATTTAAAGTCAGGAAATTTGAGACTGGTTGACAGTGAACTAATCGGTCAATTATTGTTTTTTGCTATCCTAGGATATTCATTGAGAAAAAAGGACTATCCTTTTGGAAATAAAAAAGAACTTATTAAATATTCTGTTTTTCATGAAGATACAAAGCACGACCTTGTTTTTCATAAAAGTGCTAAATCGGAAAGATGGTGGTTGGAAGTTCCTTACCCACCTACTAAAGACTTTAAATTTGAACGTCATCATTTAATTCCTTGCAATTATGAAGACTATGAAATAGCTCAAAATGGTGTAATTCCAGACTTATGGTGGAAGACCTACAGGAAGTTAAATTAGATTTTTTGTGGTGTTATAATACATATTTTTGTATTTTCGCTCATTAACTTTAGCTTTAAAAGCTATAACTAAATATTTAAAACACTGATATACAGTTGACTACATGAAGAGACTTTTAGTTTATATAACTTTAACACTTACATCTGGAAATTTATTTTCACAACAAGATTATCAAATTACTCATTATATGTTTGATAATTTATCGTTCAACCCTGCTTACTCAGGAATGAATAATAATATCAATGTTACCATGATTGGAAGACAACAATGGTCTGGTTTTGCAGGCAGTCCAACTACTGCGCTTTTGAATATCCACTCTCCTGTAAGCTTGCTAAAGGGGGGCTTAGGATTTACCTATGTTTCTGATCAATTAGGTTTTGAAACCAATAGTGTAGCAAGATTAAATTATTCTTACCATCTTAATTTAGGGGCTGGAAAGTTAGGTATAGGAATTAGTGCTGGTGTTATTCAAAAAAGTATTGATGCCGAGTGGAGAACTCCATCTGGTAATTCTTGGACTCTCGATAATTCTATAAAAGGACAAAAAATGTCTGGAACTGTTCCTGATATTAATGTGGGATTATTCTACAAAACAAAAGAATTATATTTTGGTTTTTCTACAACACATTTAGGTGGATTTAATATGGAAGACTTAAATATTCAAAATGTGCACCACTATTGGATTACTGCTGGTTATGACTACGATTTAACTGCGGACATAAAATTGAGACCAAGTTTGTTAATCAAGTCTGATGCTTCATCTTCAATTATGGATATCAATTTCAATGCATTATATAAAAATATGATATGGGGAGGTCTTACATATAGATTTGGTGACGAAATTGCTCCGATGTTAGGTTACCAGCATCCTTTTAATGATGGGAGTATTTTAAGAGTTGGATATTCCTACGGAATTACCACCAGTATTATTGGGAATTACAGTAATGGTTCCCACGATCTTATGTTGAATTATTGTTTCAAACTTTCAAAACCAGCTCCGGTCGAGAAATCTAAAAACCCAAGATTTTTATAATTAAATGAAACTATTTACAATTAATACCGTTACAGAGACTCCATTGCGTTATGCTTTGGAAATATTAAAGACAAAAAGCTTTAAAATGAAAAACTTATTATATTTCACATTTGTTGTATTACTTTTTGCTAGTTGTACATCACCTTCTAGCAATGGGCACTTAATTGGCGCTGTAGGAAGACCTGTTTGGTATCAAACAGACCCTTACGGAATGTTATATATTCCTGCTGGAGCATTCAATATGGGGCAAAGTGATGAAGATGTTCCTTTGTCACACTACAATGAAACTAAAACAGTTTCTGTTGCTGCTTTTTACATGGATCAAACGGAAATTACTAACAACGAATACAGACAATTTGTAAACTGGGTAAAAGATTCCATAGCAAGAAGAATTTTAGGAGAGGAATTTCCAGATGAATTCCTTGTCCCTACTTATGATGATGAATTAGAAGAAAAAGATGGAACTGACTGGAAGTTAAACTGGAATTCTCGATTTAGATACAAATCTTATAATCCTGCTAAGGGTGACAATTCAGAATATGCGCCATTACTTGCTCAAATGTTTTTGGGAGAAAGCGAACGTTTTTACCAAAGAAAAGAAATAGATACTAGAAAACTTTTATTTGAATATTATTGGGTAGATCTACACGAAGCTGCAAAAAAAGGGAGACCATTGGTTAAAAGAATATCAAATTCAGAGGCTGACCAAGATGATGAACATAGAGTCAAAATGAAAAACCCTGATTTAGCTTTTCCAATTGATCCGGGTCAAGTTAGCGGCAAAGATTTAAACCTAGGTTTTAGAAACAGCAAAGGGCAAAACAATTCAATAAGGGGTCACGAGGATCGTTCGAGATTTATCATCAAAGAAGTAATTAATGTATATCCTGACACACTTTGTTGGATCCATGATTTTACGTATGCTAATAATGACCACATGACTAATATGTACTTTTGGCATCCAGCTTACGACGATTATCCAGTTGTTGGTGTTACTTGGCAGCAATCAAATGCTTTTAATGTTTGGAGAACTCAACTATTGAATTCTTGGAGAAGTTCTAATTACGAATCGTATGTGCAAGACTTTAGACTGCCGAGTGAAACGGAGTGGGAATATGCTTCAAGAGGTGGTTTAGACAACAATCCATATCCTTGGGGAGGCCCTTATGTAAGAAATTCTAGAGGATGTTTTTTAGGTAACTTCAAACCAATGAGAGGAAGATATATGGAAGACGGTGGTTTTAAAACTGTAAAATCAAGTTCGTACCATCCAAACGATTTTGGATTATACTGTATGTCTGGTAATGTTGCAGAATGGTGTAGAACAGCATATGACGAATCTATGTATGAATTCGGGCACGATATGAATACTGAATACGTATATAATGCTTTAGACCATGATCCACCTTCAATGAAAAGGAAAGTTATTAGAGGAGGATCTTGGAAGGATATTGGTTATTACCTACAGTGCGGTACAAGAACTTTTGAGTATCAAGATACTGCAAAAAGTTATATAGGTTTCAGAAGTGTTATGAACTACCTTGGAAGAGGTGGTCCAAACAGAGAAGGTGATTTTTAATCATTTAATAGACCGATAAAATTTAGAATTAGAAATTAAATTAGCATATTTAACAAATCAATCAATAAAAATAAAAATTTAAATATATGAGTTCAGGAGATAGTTTTTTTGAAAGTAAGAAGTTTAAAACCATAATGAAATACGTTTATGGTTACGGTGGAGCCATAGTAATTATTGGAGCCATGTTTAAAATTCAGCACTGGCCTGGAGCTACAATTATGTTAATTGGTGGTCTGGGAATTGAAGCTGTTATTTTTATGCTTTCCGCTCACGAACCATTACACGAAGAATTGGATTGGACTCTAGCTTATCCAGAATTAGCTCTTGGTCACAGCGACGATGACAATAGTTCAGCTTCTCTTCCTGAAAAAAGTGATGAATCTGTTGTTGAACAACTAGACAACATGTTAGCAAAAGCTAAGATAGAACCTGAATTAATTGAAAGTTTAGGGTCTGGTATGAGAAATTTAAGTGAAAATGCTGGTAAATTAGGTGATATTAGTTCTGCCTCCGATGCTACCAATGAATATGTCGAAAATTTAAAAGGTGCATCAGAAAAAGTGGGTGCTTTAGGTGGTGCTTATGAACAAGCATCGTCTCAAATTTCAGAAAAGGCTAATTCTTTAGGAGATGCTTATTCAAAGGCAGCTAATTCAATTGAGGAATTTACTAACCTCTCAGGAGGTGATTCTAATTTTGGGGAACAAATTGATAAAGTTTCTAGTAATTTAACACAATTAAACAACCTCTACGAAATGCAATTAGAAGGTGTTTCCTCACTTTCAAAAGCTAGTGAAGATATGTCTACCGGAATTACAAGTATTGTGAATAACTTACAATCTTCTGTAGAAGACACACAGAAATATAAAGAAACAATGTCAGATTTAACTTCAAATCTTGCGGCTCTTAATTCTGTATATGGCAATATGTTGTCAGCAATGAACGTAAATAAATAATTAATAGTAATCATTTAAACTAAACACGAATTATGGGTGGAGGTAAGGAAACGCCAAGGCAGAAAATGGTTGGATTAATGTACTTAGTCCTTATGGCTCTTTTGGCCATGAATGTATCTAAGGAAATTATTAATGCATTTGTTACGCTAAATAATAAGCTAGAAAGTAGTATTGAACAAGTTGAATCTTTTAATACGGGGTTGTCTGATGAATTTGCTACTAAATTAGCTACGCTTAAAGCAACAGGTGCTCCACCTGATGAGCTGGCGAGAGTAGAATTTCATAAAAACACTAACGATTCAATTGTAACATTAACAAGACATATGTGCAACGATTTAGTGAAAAGAAATTTATTTTTATTAATTGCTGCTGCAGACCCTTCTATTAAATTCGAAGAGTTTGACGATATTGAAGAGGCAGTTATAAGCGACGATGCTGAAGCTAAAGTTAAATTAAAGGCAATCGTAGATAGGGTGAATGATCTTGGGTTAATAGCAGTAGACGAACATCATGAGTTGCATAATGCTGAAACAGATCATGACGAATATCATAATCCTTTATTTCATATTGATGATGCTGGTTACATTCACATAAGAGACTTGTCTACATATACCAAAAAAGATGATTACGATACACCAACAAGAATTTTAGCTGGTGAAAGTTTTGAATTAATTGCACCTGAAGGTTTACATCTTATGGAAAATCTTCACCATTATAGAAATGATTTAATTGCTTTAATTGCTAATCACCCAAGTGACACTCTAGAAGGGGGATTGGTGTATCAATATATGTTCGATACATCTTTAATTAAAGATCCAGATTTTTTACTCACTGAAGGTGAAAGAAAGGATTTTGAAAAAATCGTGGACTCAATTATTGCCTTTGAAATTGAAGAGAACAAATTAGATCCTGCTGATGCTGAGGCTGTAAGAAATATTTATGTTAGAATGACCATACCTAAGAAGGTATTGAACCACGGAGAAGAATATCCATGGATATTTGGACAATTTGATCATGCTCCTATTGTTGCCGCTTCTGCTGTAATGACTTCCGTTAGATCAGATGTTCTTCAAGTTCAAACATTAGCTTCTCAATTAGTAAGTTCAAGGGTTAAAGTTCAATCGTTCAATTTTAATAAGATTGATCCTTTAGCATTTTCATCCACCAGTTATATTAACCAGGGCGACTCTCTTGGCTTAAGAGTTATGATTGCTGCCTATGATTCTTCTGAAGCAATGGAGTTGAAGTATTGGGAAGATGACACTTCTCAACTTTCTAAAAGCGATGCTGATAGAGATTTAGCAAATATGAGAACTTTCAAAGGAAGAGCAGGTGAAAGTGTAAGTATATCTGGATCTGTTGGTGATCATATTTTAGCTGGTTTTATTGCAGTTAAAGAAAAAGGTGTTAAAAAATGGAAGCCATGGAAGTTTAATTATGCTGTTGGTGCTCCAAATGCCGCTATTTCAGCTGCAGATTTACAAGTGTTATATATTAACTGGAATAACAAAATAAGAGTATCTGCATCTGGTTATAAACCTGAAGCAATTAGATTAATTGGAAGGGGATGTAATGTTAAAGGCCCAGATAGTAAAGGTTTTTATACTGCTACGGTAACTAATGTTAGAGCAAAAGAGGCTAAACTAATAGTAACAGCTATTGACGACAAAGGAAAAAGTGTGGAACTTGCTAATGAGAATTTTAGAATTTTCCCTCTTCCTAAGCCGACAGCTTATTTTGCTGGAAAAGCGGGGGGTAATCTTAAAAAAGCAAATGCTATGAGTTACTCAACAATAGTTGCAAAATTAGGAGAAAGTCCTTTAGATGTTCCCTACACTGTTGTTGGTTTTTCAATGTATACCACTAAAAATGGTTCTCCTATTACTTACAAGTCTAAGAGTAACCGTTTAACTGGTCCAATGAAAGCTGCAATTAAGAAAATACCAAAAGGCGGAAATTTAACTTTTACGGGTGTCGATGTAAAAGGTCCAGGTGGAAAAGTTAAAAGATTAGAAAGCGGTATCGTTATTAAATTAATATAATCATGAAAAAATTAGTTCACATATTAACTCTAAACCTAATAGTATTCTCACTATCAGCACAGTTACCAGGTTCTGGTATAAGTTTAGAGTCTAACGTTCTTGATGGAGTATATATTCAGGAACACATTCCAACTAAACGTGTTGTTTCTTATACACATTTAAGAGAGGCAGACGTTATGTGGGCAAAACGTATTTGGAGAGTAATTGATTTAAAAGAAAAAATGAATCATAAGCTTTATTATCCGCTAGAAAAGCAAAATGATAGAATTTCACTTTACGAAGTGATAAGATATGGTGCTTTAACTGAAGGATCTTTAACTGTATACGATTTAGGAGGTATAGAATTAGATGATAAGTTTAGATTTCCTGTAAAGCCTGAAAGTGGTAATATTAACGATCCAGATTTTAGAAAAAAACTTGAAGCAATGTTTGGTATAGAGGAACAAAAAGATTCCATTGAAATTGATGAATTTGGAAATGAAGGTCCAGCTGTGGACGATGAAGGTGAGGTTATTAAGGTAAATATTATAACCGATTATGTTAGTAGAGATATTGTAAGATATGAACTAAAAGAAGATTGGTTTTTTGATAAGCAAAGATCTGTATTAGATGTTCGTATTATAGGAATTTCTCCTGTTGTATTCTCTAGAAACCCAGAGACGTTAGAAATAGATGGTCTTAAAAATCTATTCTGGTTATATTTTCCAGAGTGTAGGTATGTTTTTCAAAACTTCTTCGTTTTCAACAATGCTAATGATTCACAAAGAATGAGTTTCGATGATTTATTTTGGAAAAGAGAATTTTCATCTTTTATTAAGAAAGAAAGCAATGTTTACGATAGAGCCATATCTCCTAACTGGGACGGTTTAGATGCTCTTTTAGAATCTGAAAGAATTAGAAATGAAATGTTTACTTTCGAGCACGATTTGTGGCATTTTTAAAAAAGTATTTATTTTTTTACATTTGAGCCCTTTTAACGAAGGGCTTTTTTTTTATGCTTAATTTAACAAATATTACGGTAAGTTTCGGAGGAAGAGATTTGTATAAAAACATTTCTTTTCAAATTAATCCAAAAGATAAGATTGGTGTCGTTGGTAAGAACGGTGCTGGTAAATCTACCATGCTAAAACTTATTATTGGCGAGCAAAAGGCAACGTCAGGAACCATTAACATGACCAATTCACTTTCAATTGGTTACCTACCACAAGAAATTAATGTTAATTCCAATGAGGAAATACTTAACGAGGTATTGCAGGCAAATAAAAAGCTTTTAGAGATTAACCGAAGACTCGAAGAAATTAATAAAGAGATTACCACTAGAACTGACTACGAGTCTGAAAGCTACATGACGTTACTTACAGAGCTTTCAGATTTAAACGAACAACTTATACATCTGGATGGAGATAATCAGTTAAAAGACGCGGAATTGCTTCTTAAGGGATTGGGTTTTAATCAGAATGAAATTAAAAAACCATATTCAAGTTTTTCTGGTGGCTGGAAAATGCGTGTTGAGTTAGCAAAACTGCTAATTCAAAAGCCAGGTGTTGTGTTGTTGGATGAACCTACTAATCACTTGGATATTGAATCAATACAGTGGTTGGAAAGATATCTAAAAAGTTATGCAGGAATTATTCTTTTAATTTCACATGACAAACAATTTTTAGACAATATTACTAATAGAACTATAGAATTAGCTAACGGTAAATTATACGATTATAAAAGTAATTATTCCAAATATCTTCAACTAAGAGAAGAAGAAATTATAACTCAGATAGCTGCTAAAAAGAATCAGGAAAAAATGGTGAAGCATACCCAAGAGCTGATTAATAAATTTAGAGCTAAAAAAAATAAGGCTGCCTTTGCACAATCATTAATTAAAAAGCTAGATAAGTTAGAAGACATTGAAATAGACCAGCTCGAAAAGGATAGAATTCAATTTCAATTTCCAGAACCGTCTCACTCAGGAAAAGAAACTTTGAAAATTGCTGGTTTGGAAAAAAGTTATGGGGATAAACAAATTTTTAAAAAGGTAGATTTATCTATTGCTAGAGGAGAAAAAATTGCATTAATTGGTAAAAATGGAATGGGGAAATCCACTTTTATTAAATCTATTGTCAAGGACATAGAATTTAGTGGTAATGTTCAGCTGGGTCATCAAGTAATGATGGGTTATTTTGCACAAGATGAAGCCCATAAATTAGATCCAAAAAAAACTGTTTTTGAAACTATTGACGATGTTGCTGTTGGGGAAGTAAGAAAGCAAATAAGACCTATTCTTGGATCTTTTTTATTTTCCGGTGAAGACATTGATAAAAAAGTTCAGGTCCTTTCTGGAGGGGAGAAAACAAGATTATCATTATGTAAGCTATTATTACAACCCAATAATTTTTTAATACTGGATGAGCCTACCAACCATCTAGATATGGCTTCTAAGGAAATATTAAAAGATGCATTAAATAGCTATTCAGGCACTTTACTTTTAGTTTCCCACGATAGAGGCTTTTTAGACGGTTTAACAGATAGAGTTTATTTCATTAAAGACCAATCAATTAAAGTTTATCACGAGCCAGTAACTCAATTTATAGAAAGTTATTACGGTAATATTGATGAAAAAACGGTGTCAAAGAAAGTAGAAGTAAAGTCTACGCAAAACAAAAAGTTTCAAAATCAGCAAAAATCTATAGAAAGAAAAATCACCAATTTAGAAGAAAAACAAACCGGTCTAGAATTTGAGCTTTATGAAACTAGCGACGCTGATAGAATTAAAAATATTCAGGACCAGCTGAGCAAAATTAAAAGTGAGATTGATAAAAACTTTGAGTTGTTGATGTCAATTGGTAACTAAAGCTCCTCTTTTATAAGTTTGTACAACACTGTCATTTCCCATTGAATCGTAAAAAATAGCTTTACCGTGTATGAAATTATTTTCAAATTCTACTAAAGAAATCTTAGTAGAATCCTCCTTGAATCTTATCATGTTTCCATGGAGTTTCCCTTCTTTAAATTCTTTGGTAAGTTTTATTTTTTTGCTTTCGTAACGCTCGTAACAAATTCCGGTATAAGGTTTGTTTCTTTCGTCTATATAGAAATGGTTGTAGAGTTCGTCGTAAATTAAATCGTTACAATTACAATAAGCTTCATTTTTTATTGTTATTGATGCTTTGTCAGCAGTTTCATTGCAAGCTATCGTCCAGAGAATAGCCGATATTAAAATTAAATATCTTGGAAGCGTCATTAAAGTCTAACGATGTGTTTGAAATATTTAAAGATACTTTTTTTGTAGGGTGGGTAAACTAATTTTAAAAGGTTTCCAAAGTTCTTTTTTACAATGCCTTTTTCATTAGAAAAGTCGGTAAAGCTGTGTTTTCCTCCAGATTTACCCATTCCACTATTGTTAATACCTCCAAAAGGCAACCCTGGGTTTACTGGTGTTAGCATGAGTTCATTAATTCCTACACCACCAGATACGGTATGGTCTAAAAAATACTCAATATTTTTCTTTTTGCTACTCATTATGTAAATGGCAAGTGGAGATGGCATTTTTTGAAGAAGTTGAATTACATCACTATTTTTATTGTAGGTCATGATGGGAAGAATTGGCCCGAATATTTCTTCTTGCATCACCAACATGTCATTTGTGACATTCGTAAGTAGTGTAGGTTCCATAAATTTATCTTCCCTGATGTGTTCACCTCCGAATACTATTGTAGCTCCTTTTTTAACAGCGTCATTAAGAATGGTTTCTACTCTACTGAAATTTTTATCGTCAATAATTCTCCCATATTCTGCTGCTTTATCTAGGCCGTTATTATGGGCATTATAAAATTTATTGACAGCGGTTTTAAATTCAGATATAAAAGATTCTAATTCTTTTTCTTGTATTAAAACATAATCGGGAGCAATACAAGTCTGTCCGCAATTTAAGGTTTTACCCCATGCTGTTTTTTCAGCTATTTCTTTCGTGTCTCCTGTGCCGTCAATAATTACTGGAGATTTTCCACCAAGTTCTAGTGTAACTCCCGATAAATTTTCGGCAGCAGCTTTCATTACAATTTTACCAACATTAGGACTTCCAGTAAAATGAATGTGATTGAAAGGTAATTTTAACAATTCGGTCGCTTCTTCCACAGACCCTTCTACGACAGCAACTTCATGTTCCTCATAAATCGTCTGTACTATATTAGCTATTGCTTTAGAAGTGTATGACGAAATCTCAGAGGGTTTAAGAATTATTGCATTTCCAGCAGCTATTGCGTATATAAGTGGGTAAAGCGATAAAAAAATAGGATAGTTCCATGGAGAAATCAAAAGAAGAGTTCCTTTAGATTCGTACTTTATATAGGACGACATTCCTACCATGGTTATTGGAGAAGGAACATGTTCGTCTTTCATCCAATTTTTTAAATTTTTAAGTACGTGTTTAATGTTGAGAAGGGTAGGTGTAATTTCAGTAGTTATTACTTCTTCATTGGGTTTGCGTAAATCTTTGTATAATGCATCTGCGATTATTTGATGGTTACTTTCATTTAAAATAAACGATTCTAATCTTTTTATTTTTTCAACCCGTTCTTTATAACTAGAATTTCTTAACCTAGTTGTATTAATAGGGTCGGATTGAAGTTTGAAAATTCTATTAATTTCAGATTTGCTATTCATACTAATCAATATAAGGCATTTTGGTCCACGGTTCGTAAATGGCTCCTCTTATGCGATTGTCTTTACTGTAACCATAGGCGCCGTCAAACACCCAAAACATTTGTGTCATAATAGTTCCTACCAATCCTCTTTTGGTATCGATCCAAAAATGAGTGCCTTCATATCCACCGCCCATCCAAAGCCCTTCTTCACCGTATCCTTTTTCTAAATATATTTCACTACTTATCCAAAGGTTGTATCCGTTGTACCCATAAGAATTATCTTTTTGTGTATGTGGAGCAGTAAGATCTTTAATAGTGCTTTCTTCTAAAAAACGATAGCCATTTAGTTTTCCTTTATTCAGTAACATTCTTAAAAAATCTGAATAGCCGTTTGCCGTAGCAATCATTCCCTCTCCACCAAGATAAAGTTGATGTTCTGGACGATAGTCTGGTACATCTTGACCAAAAATATCCAATTCTCCTTCCTCCGCAATTCTGAGTATGGAGTCTTTTCCAGAAAATCTTGGAAGCATGGTAGCTCCTTGTGGAAGGTCGTAAGCCAAACCTTTAATTTTCATGGGATCGGTAATTCTTTCCTTTACTAGTTGAGCCAAGGTTTTTCCAGTTGCTCTTTCGCAAACCAGCCCTAATACAGTGGTATTGGTTCCGTAGTAATAAGAACTTCCTGAGTGTTGGAATAAGGGAAGTTTAGCTAGTTTATTAATCAAATCTTGACTGTTTTCAGCTGCTGCTAGATTTTCATTGGCAATTACTGAATCTAAACAGTCAATATTCGTGGTGGAATAGTAAAAGCCTGCTTGATGGTTCAATAAATGTAGTACGGTCATGGCAGAGTCGTTGTCCAAATATGCTAATGGGCAAGGAGATTTCATAGTTGAATCTTCATACCATCTAGAATTAACCAATTGTATACTGTCCTTGTCACATGCCACTTTTAAATTGTTAAATTCTGGAATGAATTTAGTTACTGAATCGTTTAAAGAAAAAAGACCATCTTCCATTAAGTCCAGTGCTAGGCAAATGGTGACTATTTTGCTCATGGACCATATTCTAATCCAGCTGTCACCATCTATATTTTCATTAGCTAATAGTCTTTCATTCTTAGCTAAGTTTTCATAAACAACTGTACCGTTAGAATCATCTACTCTGGAATAAATAAAGGGATATATTTCTCTGTCAATAAAAGTTTGTGTAATACTATCTATTTGGCTTTTATTGTTAATCTCTAAATAGGAAACCGGGCTTAATTTTTTCTCATTGCAACCTTCTAGAATGGCGAAAATAAAAGTAAAATAAAAGATTATTTTTTTCATAATTTTCAGGGCTTTGAATAGCTTAATTTAAATACATCGAATAATGCTAAGTTAAAGCTTTTTTTACCGTTGCTAGTGGCATATAATCCAATGTGTGTTCCTGTGTAGCCTTCTGAAAGTAACAAATCACTGCTAGCTGTATCAAATAACTCCCACAGGTCATTAGATTGGAAACGGAAGTAGAAGTGGTATTTATTTCCTTTCATTATTACTTTCAGTTCAATATAACTTTTATATTTCTTCCCCATTACCAAGTCTTTTTGTAGTATGGCGTTCTTCTTTTTAGCATTTATTACCAACCGAAGAACATTTTCATTGTCTTCATGTTTCACATCAAAAAGGATATAGTTATCGTCTTTTTGTAGCAGACAAAGACCTGCTTCTTCACCATTTATTGTGGGTTTAAATTGCATGGTGGTAGAAGTCTCAAAATGAGTCTCTTTTTGCTTCACTCCTATAAAATTATAGGGGGACCGTTCTTTAATGGTGTCAGCTAGACAGTACATGGATAGATACCCAGCTTTGGTGTTAAGACTGTAGCTATTTTTATAAGGAACTCTTCTGTGAATCCAGTTTAGGGGAAGTGTGTTTTCTTGAAATTCATACACTTGTTTAGTGGGCTCATATGTAGAATCGTTAATGGGTAAAAAGTAAGGATACTGTTTTTCTATTTTCCCAGTTAAGGGATTGCAAACTGGCCAATTGTATTTTATCTCTTTCCACCAGTAGGGTTCTTTTTCCCACTTTACGGGAAGGATTAAGGTTTCTCTTCCCATGTTAGAAGCTCTACCTTCTTCGTTTCTAATTCCTAGGCAAACCATTCTCCATTCTCCGTTGGGTAATTCCACCATATCTGCGTGTCCCGTACTGTTGACCCAATAATCGTAACTCAAATGGCGGGAAGAAAGTATGGGATTTCTGTCGTTAGCTTCGTAAGGGCCTGTAATATTTTTACTGGCTGCTATCATCACCGCATGGTTAAAACCAGTTCCTCCTTCGGCTATTAGTAAATAATACCAGCCATCCTTTTTATAGATGTGTGGTCCTTCCGCCCAAGTTCCTTGGCAGGCACCTCTCCATAAAAAATGTCTTTCTCCAATTAGTTGAAAAGTGGTAGCGTCTAATTCTTGCATCCATATCTCTCCTTCTCCAGAAAAATTTGGATTTTCAGGGGAATGGGTCCCTGTAAAATAAATTTTCCCATCGTTGTCAAAGAAAATATCTGGATCTATACCTGGTGCTCCTTCCACAATAACGGGGTTGGACCAAGGGCCTTCTGGATCAGAAGCTGTAATAATGAAGTTAATCATTTGAGCTGGTTCGTCTTTTTTAGGCTGATATACGTTAGTGGTGATTATATAAAACTTTCCATTATGGTGGCGAATAGTAGGAGCATGAATGCCTCCGTTGGACTGCACATCTACTAAGCTCATTCTTCCAGTACATTGTTCTTTTTGATGTAAGCCATGACCTATTAACGTCCAGTTGGCTAGGTCTTTACTATGGTGAATGGGAAGCCCTGGAAAATATTCAAATGAGGAGTTAACGATGTAGTAATCTTCTCCCACTCTACATATAGAAGGATCTGGATATCCTCCTCTTATAATTGGGTTGGAAAATTGAGGTATTTGGGCAGTAAGATGGAGTGAACTTAAGGTTAAAAGTCCTCCAAACAAAAGTATTTTAAAAACTGAATTCATTTTAAAGTATTAAATTTAACTAATTCTTTTGGGTTAATTATGAGATATAGAATTCAATATTATTTAATAGCTGTTTTTTCTTTAGGCTTGTTTTTTTCTTGTGATAAAAAGGAAGATCCCATAGCTAGAGAAATGGATGTTTACCAGCAATATGGAACACCTTTGGCCAACATTCCAGAAAATGAAGAGCTGGTGATGTACGAAGTTAATTTAAGAGCATTTAGTGCCGATGGCGATTTACAAGGCGTTCAAAATAGACTGGATAATATTGCAGAATTGGGTGTAAATATTATTTGGCTCATGCCTATTCAGACCAATGGTGGGCCTATCAATTCTCCCTATGCTATTTCCAATTATTATGCGGTGGATGAAGAGTATGGAACTTTAGAAAATTTAAGAACTTTTATTGGAGAGGCACATGCTAGAGGTATGTTGGTAATTTTAGATTGGGTGGCCAATCATACAGCTTGGGATCACATTTGGATGACAGATAGTAGTTGGTATACGCAAGATGGGAATGGAACTATTATTCACCCAGCAGGTACTAACTGGACCGATGTAGCAGATCTTAATTTTGAGAACGAAAATATGGCCAATCAGATGATAGATGCTATGAAATATTGGGTGCTGGAAGCCAATGCCGATGGGTATAGGTGTGATGCTGCCGATTATGTACCATTTGAGTTTTGGAAAATGGCCATTGATAGTTTAAGAGCCATCCCTAATAGAGAATTGGTGCTATTTGCCGAAGGAGCTAGAAACGATCATTTTGAAGCTGGTTTTGATTTGAATTTTGATTGGAGTTTTTATAACAGAACAGTAGATATATTTGCTAGTGGTACCAATGCTAGTTATTTGGGCAATCAGCATAATATAACTTACGGAGCTGTTCCAACAGGAAAAGAAAAAGTACGATTTACTTCCAATCATGACCAGTGTGCATGGGATGGAACGGCTATAGATATATATGGCGGAATGGATGCTTCTTTGGCTGCTTTTGCAGCTACACTTTTTTATCCAGGGGTGCCACTAATATATACAGGTCAAGAAATAGGCTGGAATATACAAATTCCATTTTTTTCTAATTCAGTTGTAAATTGGAATTATGGTACTAGTACACTAGAAAATTACAAAAATCTAATGAGTGCCTATACTAATAATGAAGAATTTAAAACTGGCGCTTTAAATGACTATTCGAGTAGTGAATTAATATGC
>Ga0209374_1000369_pt1 | contig 51380 bp, 70 predicted proteins | sample SaaInlLV_DNA_10m_FD_184683 | JGI IMG/M metagenome (GOLD analysis project Ga0209374, IMG submission 184683) | Marine microbial communities from expanding oxygen minimum zones in the Saanich Inlet - SI075_LV_DNA_10m (SPAdes) (version 2) | ecosystem: Environmental > Aquatic > Marine > Unclassified ... | reverse complement strand
TGAGAGTCCTTATATCTTTCTTCTTTTACCTCTGTTTCTTCTTTAGGAGTAACCTCTACCTCTGTATCCGTTTCTGTTTGCTGGTCTTTATTAAACAACTCAACTGCTCGTTCTAAATTTTGTTGTTCAGTTATTTCAAACTCCTCATCACCCTTTGCTTCAGACTCTTCTACCAACTCTTTACTAGCCTGCTCTATATATTTTAATTGCTCACTCTGTTCAAGCTCTCTAAAGGCATCTACCTCAGTATCCACCTCTGCCTCTAGCTGATTCTCTTGTAAGTCTTTTATTTTAGCTTTAAGTATACTAGCCTTTTCCTTAGCCACCTCAGTTTTGTTTCCTTCTAATTTACTAAGCTCTAGTTGTAGCTTTGTTATTTCAGCTAAAGTCTCAGGGTTAATATCAGGGTTAGCCTCTAGTATTAATCTCTCAGTATTTAATTGTAATATTCTGTCAGAAAGTTTGTCTGCCCTACCTTCGTAATCATTATCAATCTGTATTTTTGTAGACTGTAGTTGGTCTAAGGTCATGGTCTCTATAAGGTTGTCTATAGTCTCTACATCTACCTTCTTTCCGTTTACTTTATACTTTGGCTTTGAAAACCTTGCAGATATAACATCCTTTATACCACCTGGTGCTTCAGCAATACCCTCTAATGCAATCTCAGAGATATCCATTTCTTGACCAATCACACCTCTAGCAGTAGCCTCACCTACAGAACCACCTACTGATTCAACTCCTGACGCAGCCAAAACAGATTTAATTTTTGTGCCTTTAGTTGCACCTTTACCAGCCTTTCTAAGAATTCCACCTGCAACCTTACCACCTAGTCTGCCTGTAAACGCATCAATTACACCAATAGTTAGACCTCTAGCTAATGCTCTGTTTCGTAGACTCGTATATATTTTATCGTCATTTAATGCCTCTCTAATTTTTTCAGGAGTAAGCTCTCCCTCAACCTCTTCCTGTAGTAACTCAGAAAATGTAGCACCCATTTCAAGGACTGACCCTGCTGCTGCAAAAGCATATGGAAGTGTTGCTGCTGCTCCTGTAATAGCTCCTGCTGCTGCTCCACCTACTGTTCCTATAACAGGCAAAGCTACTGTCCCTCCTGCTCCACCTGTAGTAGCACCTACTGTTGCACCTGCACCTAATATTGTGCCTGCTGCTACTCTTGAGTCTTTATTGGAAGCCATAGAAGCCATAGAGCTAAGTATAACTTCAGGAATAACTTGTAATCCTGACTTAGCTAACCCCATAACAACTCCCATAAAACCTTTTCCGTTTTCTTCGTAGGTCTTTTGGTACTCCATCATCTCATCAGATGGACCTAGTTTTTGTGCCTGTTTATTAGCTTCAATAAAACTGTATATATCTTCATCGGTTGCGTTTGCACCTCGTAGTAGTATGTCTGATGCATCCTCAGCAACCTGACCTTGATAGTAACCAGTAGCAACACTACGAGACATATCGTCTATAAAGTCCCCTAAACCTATTTGTGTTACTGTATCAAATCCTCTTAGTATGTTACCAAAAGTTCCCTCAAAATAATCTTGCTCAGTCTGTGGTTGTGTAGCCGAAGAAATGTTTTCCGTAACCAATTCCCCATTTGGATCTTGAGTAATAAAACTTGATTCGTCTTTTTTTTTTAATGGATTGCTTACCCCAATAAGTTGTGCAAATGCGTCAGCATCTCCATTATAACCTGTGTTTGTAAACTGATTAAATCCATCATTAAATGCATCAGAATTTGTGCTCATTAATATTTTAAAATCAGCCTCTGTTCCTAAATAACCAGTGCTTTTAAATTCTTCGTATAATTCTTTAAATGCTTGTTCGTTCATTAGTTTGTGTTATATTTAGAGCCGTCAATTACAGGGTCGGTAGATGTTGATGTTGTTGTGCTTTTTTCTCTTTTATCACTCTTTAAAAGTTGTTCTATGTCAAACTGTGCATTGTTCTTTTTCCATTGTGTTTTTTCAGCATCAGTCATCTTTGATAATCTATTTCTTAATTCCTTATCTAAGCCTAATTCTTTATATACCCTTTTCAAAATTTGAGGAAGTTTAGTAAGCATATTTTCTTGAGTAACTTTAAAAACTGTATCGACCCCTGGTATTGTTATAGTGTATTTATTTACTCCTGTTGAGTCTAAACGTACTCCTAAATCAACAAATTCAGCCGTCTTAAAAAGGTTAGGAATTAAATCCTCATCATTAGTTCCGAACATAAGTTTAGCATTATCAACCTTTGTATTAAAAAACTTGTCAAGACCAATATCAAAAGATGCTTCTTCAACAGTATCATCACCTCTTCCTGCCCTTGTTCCTTCAAATGAATTATCTTTTCCACCAAATATTGATTCCGTACTTAATCCTTTTTCTCTTTTAGCTTTGTCTTGAACTCCATGAATCTCTACTCCTGCTGCTGCCCAATCTACATAACTATCAGTTATAGGAATAGCATTATCTCCAGTTCTATTACCTGCAGGGTTTTCATAACTCACTTCCATAAAGTCTTGCATTACCCCTTGTTTATTTTCTCTTGAAACAAATTCTATATCAACTAAAGTATTTTTAGCTTGTTTATTGTATGGACTAGAAATAATAGAACTAATAATACTATTTCTTTTAGCAGAGTCTTTTGTGATATACAATGAGTTCCATAAGTCAACAACACTTCCTTGTTGCTCTTCAAGTATTTTATTTGCACTTTTTTCTCTTGGTGGCGTAGGTTCTTTTTGAGTTTCCTTACGACCTAGTTGTTTGTCTATATGTCTTCTTAAAAATTCTTCAGCTTTAGCTTTTTGTTTTTTACCCATTTCACTTGTAACATCCATAATCATTTTACCTGATCCTGGTTGTGCAGGGTCTTCTATCATAAGTATAGAGTTTTCGTCTTGGTCTTCTTTATTAAAAACAGTGTTAAAGCCACCAACATAATCTTTAAGAATACTAGCGACCCCATTTGGAATTTGCACTTGAGTCTGAACCATATCATTTACCATAAGGTCAAAATCTTTCATCTGCCTAACGTCATCAATAGTTCGGTATAATCCATCTGTTGTTAAATAAGTATCTGCAAACTTAGCCACCTCTGCATCTAAAACATCTAATTGATACTTTAGTATTTCTTGAGATAAAGAAAAGTTTAACTGTTGAACTGTGGTAAAACTACCAGGAGTTCTATCCATAGTTGTAACAGTCTTTCCATCTACTTCCTTGTCTACCAATTTACCAATACTTACCTGCCCATTGGTAGGGTTAATATAAGCCTCATGATTAGAAAAATTTGCAAATCCTTCAAGCCTAGCCAACATATCAGCATCTAGTTGAGATGTAGTTCCATCTTGAAACTTCTTCATTCTATCAGAGTATATAGCTTGGTATTTTTTTCCTAAATTAAAAAGTTGTGTAGTTCCTTGAGTAAGATTAGCACGACCAATGTTATAATCTTTTAATTTTAATTGACCAGACTTTAATAATTTGTCCTGCATTAAACGCATCTGTTGTGCGTTGTTTGCATATGTCATGGCAAACTCATTTAACCCTCTGTGGTCTCCTTGAGGAGCTTCTGACAGGGTTAAGCTTAGTTCTGCAGTAGCGTCATCAATAGCTTGTCTCTTAGACTCTCTAATGGCTTCAGCAGCCTTTAAAGAATTGACCATGTTAGAGGTAATCTCTGACCAGTTTACTTGATTACTAGCATCCCTTTCTGCGTATTTATAATATGTTGCCATTTAATTTATTGTTTTTTTCTAATAAAATCCATACATGCCATTCATTGGATCACCACTTCTTTTTCTTTTAATTTCTTCAATAATTTCTTGGTCTTCTATAGGACCACCTACATTCATTGAACTACCATAAAGTATATTATTCAAGTATGACTGTTGTTCTACACTACCTCTGTTTATGTAAGACTGAGGGTTGGCTAAGAATTGATTTTCATCAAAAGAACCAAGTCCTTGCTTTCCTGCAAGTTTAGCAAACCTATCAGCATTAAATCCTGAATTTCCAGCATTTAACATCTTAAGCATATTATTATTTAATACTGCCTGTCTACCTAAATTTGTATCTGATTGTCTATATCCTGTTCCAATACCCAAAAATCCTTTATCTGGATTAGCGTTCATGTAAGCGTCTTTACCTGCTCTACCTGCCATTCTTTGACTTTGGTTAAAATCTCTAACACCTGCACTTTTTGAAAACAGTGGTGCTGCACTCATAAGTTCAGCACCAAAAGACGCTAATTGTTGAAACCCTTGTGTCTGTGCTGCAGCAGCAGCCTGACTAGCATCTGATGCTGCCATCTGTGCTCCTGCAACCTCACCTAAATCTAACTGAACACCAACGTCACGAAGCCTTGAATCTTCTGCTGCTGCTGCTCTATCTAATGCAGTCAACTCTCTACCCATTGCAGTACGAATTCCTTGTTGACCTTTTTGTTGTGCTAGTTGTATTCGACCAACACCTGCTGCTGCACCACGTTCAGACTCTCTTACTGCCTCAACACCCCCTGCTCCTGCAACTAGTAAAGCCTCACGTTCAAGTTCGTAAGGTTCTTTATTTATGCCTAATGCGTCTATATAATTTACCTCAAGTTTTTTTCTAGCTGCTGCCATTGCTTTTTCACCTTCACGCTTGGCTTTTTCTTCGGCTTTACGTTGTTGACCTGCCTGAAGAAAAGATGCACCCATCCCCCCTGCAGATAAAATTAAACTCCCTATTAATAAACCTGTTCCAACTCCTGCCATAATATTCTTTTTTTAATTATTTCTTGAGGCAACTCTTTATAAGTATCTACATAAACATCTGCCTCAGCTTCTTCAAATGTTTTTGCATCAGTTTTATACACACAACACCACTCACTATCTTCGTGTACATAAAAAACTCGTTGTGCACCCTCTTTTGTTTTTACAACATGTGGAGCAACAATAGTTTCAACTAATCCTTCATCAGTTAAATAAGACACCTTACCTTTTAGTAAGAATGATGGATGATTTTGTTTGTGTATCATTGTAATTATTAAATGTCCTTTAGGCATAAATAACTCCCTTGTATACAAACCTCCTTCAAGATGTTGTTTTAAAGGGTACACTTCACTCATCTTTCCTTCGTACTTAGTACCTGCTTTATGTTTTAATGCACCTTCTATAGCGTCAACTTGTTCTTTAAATTTTTCTATTTTTTCCCACAACATTCCTGTCCCTTGTGGGATACTGTTTAAAACCTGTAAAGAAACCTCTTCTTCTACCATTACTTCAAAGATACTAATTTTAAGGAAATGATTTCATAACCTCTGAACCAACGGCAAATAACTCTACTGCACCTGTATTATTGTTGGTTAAAGTAAACACTGCATAGTGACCTAATATACCATGAGACTCTGCCGTACCATTCTTTATAAAGAAATAATAGTTTGGACTAGTAGGTGGTAAATTACCAATTGGAGTTCCAGAAGAATCTGTAATAGTGGTATCAACTATCAAATAATTTGTTCCACTTTGAAGATTAACAACCTTATCTTTTACTTCTCCAATTAAAGTAACTTGATTTGTAAAACCACTCTTAATATACAAATAATCGCCAATACTTAATATTGTTCCAATATTTATATATGGGTCTGTGCTAAAATTAATAATTACATTATTTGGAGATAACGTATTTACAGTTGTGTTATTTCCAATACCATTAGCAGACCTTAAAGGATATTGAGCTGCACTTGCAGGCTCTGAATTTTGTGCCCTAAGATATCCGAAATAGTTTCCTTCTTTAAGTTTAAACTCGTCTTTGTTAATAAAGTTACCAATTTGCTGATCACTATCTGCCGTTGCACTCCAAGATGCATCAGACTCTAGCTCTAAAGTTTTAAATAGTTTATTCTCTAAAGGTTGGTCATTAAACACCGATGTTAGTATAGAGGAAAAATCTTCTCCATAATAATTATTTCTAGTTTCATTTGTGTTATGTCTATAAATATTACCTCCCTTAAAAGTGTATAGGTAATTATTCATACCTTGAATCCAATCAGGATAGTAAGTATAAAAAGAGGGAAACCCCTTTACTCCATCATCATATGTTAATGTATATTTTGATTCTAATGTTGGTATTGAAGGTCCAGACATAATTTAAAGATTTTGACAGTTATTAGATGCATCACATGCTAAAATATCAGTAACAAGATTGCTTTGTATTTCCATTACCCTCCAACCATTAGCAGGAGCACTAGTAGACGAAGTTTCAAAGTAATAAGCATACCACCCATCACTTAATCCTCCTACAATTTCATCACCTAATGTTAAGCTATAGTAGTTATTACCACTAACTGTAGATGTCTGTACAACTATATTATAGTTATTAGTACAAAAAGTACTACAAGGTATAGCTACTCCTGATAAGTATAATTGACTTGTTGGTGGACAAACAGGTCCAGGTTGTTGAACCTGTAAATTACTTCCAGAATTTTCACGATAAATATTTGAACCTATTTCTTTGTAAAAACCATCAGCCATAGGAGTGGTTAAAGAATTAGTTTGAAATATTTGTGAAGCAGTTAAAAATGTATCACCTAAAGCCATATAAGCAGTGACCTGTACGCTTGATACACAAAACAAATCCAAAGCAGATGTTGCGTTATACTCAAGTGTTATAGCATTCTCAATACAATTAGGACAAATTTGTTGAGGTAGTAGAAGACAATTAACTTGTTCCCTAGAAATAGTTCCATCAGAATAAAATCCATCTGGAGCACATACAGTTAAATCAACATCTGTAAATACTGCAGTGGATAATCCTAATGTAGGTCCGTTTAAATAATAATTTCCTGTTACTGCCATATTAATTTTTTATTCCAAAATTCAATAATGTGAATATAAATTTCTTTTTACCAAGATCAACGTTAAATTTAATAAAAGTTATTTTACCAATTCTAAGTATAAAATCTAGTTTATCATTTTGTTTTGCGTTTGACTTCCAACTGTTAGTATACTTCATAGTTATTTAATTTAAAAACAAGTGCATGTAACGCTAATTACTGTAGCACCATCGTTAGTAATGAGTTGTGATATACAAGCATTCCAAACTTCGGTAGGAATAATTGTCTGAGAAATAGGTGTTCCAAGACAATCAACATACTCAAGTGTTAAATTACTGCCAGTATTATTTTCCCACGTATAGGAATTACAAACACAACCTTGATTTGAACTCAATGCAATTATATCATCAGTAGCAGTGTTTGCACTAGTTCCTGTTATTGTCCACTTACATCCATCTCCACTTAGTAATTCTACTTTATCTCCAACTGAAACTGCAATAGAAGATGTTACTGTTCTAACTTCACCAGTAACACATTCTTGAATTGAATAGTTTGATGCAACAAGATTACAATCACAAGAAACAAATTCCACAACTATTCCTAAAGAAGGAGTAATAGAAGATGCACAAATGTTTTCCACTACTGGACTAGTAACATCTATTTTTACTAATAATCCATTACAGTCTATATAATTAACAGATATACTACCTCCTGCAGTGTTTGTAAGTGTATATTCATTACAAACGTCACTGCAATCTTCACCTGGATAAGTGTTTATTATGTTAGTATTAACAGTTCCAAACTCAGTAAATGATATTACTTTAAATTTACAATCAGGCTCGTTATCAATTTGAACAATATCATTTACATTATAACTTGCATTATTAGCTATATATGTGGTAGGAATTGTTGTAGCTACTAAAGATTGACATCTTTCTAAATTTACAAAAGAAGGTTCACTACTAGGACATTCACAACTTGTCCAAACTAAATCAAAATCAGGTTGTGGTGCTGCATCTTTAGCACATATATTTTTAAAGTTTCCTGCTTTAATATCTTCATTTATAACTGTACCATTACAATTAGTATATATAAAATCAACTGTTGAACTATTATTAGTTACTGTGTAAAAATTACAAACCTCACTGCAATCTGCAGCAGTGCTTAATCCTGTAGAAGTAGCATTAGCAGGACCAACATTTGTTTCAGAAACAATAACATACGTGCAATCTGCATCTTCATTTATAGTAATTAAATCACCAACATTAAACAGACCACTATTTACTACAGTAAGTTGATTAAAACCATTTGTACTCCAATCTATTATACATCTTTCAACTATTAAGAATGGTGCAACAGGGTCACACTCACAATCTTCAAGAGTAATAATAATTCCTGGTGTTGCAGAAATCTCTTGAGCACAAATAACTAAATCATCGTTTGCAAGAACTGTAGCCGTTACTGAATCCCCATTACAATCTATGTAGTCAACATCTGTATCAACTCCATTAGTATCTTCTAGTTGATACTCTTGGCATATGTCTTCACATGTAGTGCCTGAAGGTAATATAGAAGTAACAGTTGCAGTAGCTGCAGATGGAGTTATTGATCCAATTTCATAAGTACATCCATTAATCACAACTAATTCCCCTGTGGTATACACACCTTGAACAACCTCAGTCTGTACAACTCCATCGGCTCTACATTGGGTAGCTTCAAAAGTATCAGGTTCTGAACAACCACAACACGCATCTAGACTATCTGTGGTTGAGTAACATAACTCAGCAAAAACAGGAGACCTGTAATCATATATCAAATACAAGTAATCACCAGAAGTTCCTGCAGGCATTATAAAGTCACCCAAGTATGTGCTTGGTGCTCCTGAAGAATTTACTGGTAATTGAGTAGAAGCGTTTAATAATGTTTGTATTGATGCAGGTGTATTTGAGTATAACGTTGCTGACCTTAAATATTTAAAATTCATAGGTGGGGTTACAAAAACAAAATCATCTGTTGGTGGTATTTTGTTTGAAATAATCGAAACGATTGCTCCATCAGCAGGTATTACTCCTGCACCTTGAACCCCTGCAACTGTACTGTATTGTGATACATTAGGAGAGTTTATCGATGATAAAAATTCAATTTGCTCCTGATGTAATGGAGAAATAAATGGTCCATCAACCCATCGATATTGATTATGAATAAATTGACCTGCATCTGAGTTGTTAGTAACACAAACTTGGACAATACTTAATGCTTTGGCATCTACACAACTAACTGTATAGTCTATAACTGCTGATGCAGTTCCATCAAAAGTAAGGTTTAGAGTATCTGTTAAAACTAAATTTTTAATTACTGTGATTGTGTTTAGTCCATTAACTAAATTTACCACTTGAAGTGTTGTTCCATATTCAACTTGTGCTTGAAGAGAACCACTAGTTAAATCAGAAACATTAATTGTTATAGTTACTTCACCCACTAATTCTCCTACATTAAAGCAGTAGGTGATAGTTGTTCCGTTAAAATTTAATAGTTGATTAATTCCACATTCAATACAAGGCACATTAATTGGAAGCAACTCATCATTAATGGAAAAAACATATTCATCCATGTAAGGGTCGTACCCTCCTAGTTTTTGATTATTAGGAGATGATATAAATTTATCTCTAAACCAAGAACGCATTCCTGCATCGGATATAACTGTAAGTTGTTCATTAGAATATGCACTACCTTTTAGTTGAATTAATGCTCCACGTTTTTGGTCAGAAAAATATTTATCAAATCCATATTGTGCAAAACTTTCAGGGTTAAAGCTTATCCCATACTCCTCTAATCTAGCTATTTGAGTTCCAAGAACTTCTGGAACAGATGTAATAGCTCCTCCTGGAACTGAATCAGATAATAAATTTTTACCTGCTAGTACATATGATATTTTATCTTCTTGTAATGTAAGTATATCAGTAGCTCTAGCGAATAGTTTTTCAATAGGACCAAATGATTCTTCTGTTTTCTTAAAGTTTATTAGCCCAAGGTTAAACTCATTAAGTTTATTTACATTGCTCTCATCATTGTATATACCACTATAAGTTATGTCTGCAAATCTATCAGCTTCTCTATAATCTTCTGCTGAAGTAGTTGTAACCCTGTTACCTAATAATAATGGCTTGCCCACTATAGAATCTCTAATCTTATAACTTTCTACACCATTACCAAAAGCAAAACAATTAAAAAATGATGTGTCAATAATTGCAGGACTTGTTGCGTCTTGATCTTGAACATTTCCAAGATGCACATCTGCATATGGAGTATTAGTAATTGTAACATCTGCAGGAACATCAGGTGGAGTAGATGGTGATATTATAGCAGAACCACAATCTGTCCATTCTGCTGCAGAATCACCTGGTTGAAGAACAAGTTGAGATTGAATACCATCTAAAGTGTATACAAATGCAATTGGATTAGATTCACTAGAAGCTACTTGAAATACAGTTTTACAACCTCCTTTTGCAATATCAAATGTTTGAGCACCTTCATACCAAACATCTGGTAGTGCATCAGTAGGCTCTGTCTCAAACACAAGTGTAGATTCAGCTCTAAATATTTGCCATGTTGCAGTAACGCTAGACCTTCTTTTTTTAGTGCTTCCACAAGCTCTAGTACCAGACATTATAAAACGTATCTCTTGAGTACTAGGGTCTTGAAACCACCTGTAATAATTTGTTCCTAATGCAGGCGTAATTCCATATGTACCAAATGGATCTGAAGATGTTGCCGTAGTTGGTATGTACACATTTTCTACATCACCTCCAGTACCACCAACTTCTTGCGTTCCTGTATTTAAAACTGATTGAACATTGTCTCCATTAAACCAATCAATAATATTATCATAATCAGTGGATGCAATTAAACTAACATCTAAATTATATTTTCTACGTTCACATGCATTATTACCCCTTTGAGGTCCTCTTCTTTCGAACTCAAATGTCATTTGTATTCTACTGCCTGAAGGAATAGTAAGGTTTTGATAATTACCTGCATCATCAGGCTCTGCAAATCCTTTATATGCAAGTATAGGATAGTTACCATTTCCTCGTACTGTTTTAGTCTGCTTACCTGGTAATATAAAAGGGTCAGGTCCTACAGATACTGAAAAGTCTTGAGCCTTTATTTTCATGTAAGTCCCTGCAGGAATATTTATTTCTTTTCCATTTTCATCGGTTGGTAAGGGATCAAGAAAATCTCTTTGTTGTGCTTCCTTATCTAAAACTGTTGCATAAGCACATCTTAACAAAGAACCACTTGTGTCTGCTTTAACGATTAACCTGTCTCCTGTTTCTACTTTTCTTGAATTTTCACCTTCTAATAAAAAGTACGTGTCATTGGTAGCAGGGTCTGTAAAAAAGATATTGGTATAAACTGTTTCGTAAGTTTCTGCATTAGGTTTTATTGCAAATCTATATTTAGTTGCCCAATACGGAGGTTTTTGTTGAGGTGGTATTGAAACCCTTATAAAATTTTTAAGGTCAGAAAATCCACAAGGCACATGTTCTGTGTTTAACGGACTAACCAAAGCAGTTGATGCTCTATTAAATTCATCCATGTAAACTATACCTATTTCATAATCTCTATTACTATGAAGACTGTTAGTATTACTTACTAATTGAAAAGAAACTTCTGCACTATCCCATTGAAAATATTCATAAGCACTTTGAGTTGGAGTTGTTGTGTTATCTACTCTGCGTATTGCAGGCAGTTGAAATCCAATACTATCAAGACCTGGAACTGTTATAAGAGATATAGGTTGATTTGCTGCTGAAGTTCCACTTTCATATTTAGTCCAGGTAGTCGGTTGAGCTGCATCTAATATATTTGGTACGGCACAATTAATTACGTCTGTAAATGTATTACCATCACAAGAAGTTTCAATTGCAGGGTCAATATTAAAAACAGGTTTTATATTACTTGCTATACCTACCTTTTCTTGAAAGTCTACACTTGAAGCTAATTCATATACAGAGCTAAAAGATTGAGGTAATATATAAACAAATTGAACATCTACTGATCCACTTGTTTCGGTTGGAGTATTTCCACTAAAACTACTATGTACAAAAGATGCTTCAATAGTTAATATAGAATTTGCAACTAACTCTACATCTCCTAAATTTACAAATAACCTTGATTCTGGAACAGAAATTGCTCCTCCAAATGTATACTCTCCTATTGTAAAAACATCTTCTATATTCTCAAAACCTATATCTTCAGATAGTAATTCGGTTTCAAATTCTAAACGTATAGGAGAATTGTTTTTATCTACTAAATTATAGTTCTCTATGTAATTTCCATACATTAGTCTATTACCCATAATGGTTTGAGCTTTAGCTAATAAAGGAACATTGTCATATAATCTAAGCAGTTCTGAATCAGGAAGTATTGTAAATATTTTACTATTTCTAAAATTAAAAGTATATTCAGTATTATTAGCTAAACCTAAATCAGATTTTTTTAACTTTTCAATTACTTTTATAATAGTGCCATCACTATCTTTAAAAAGTAAATCAATAGCAGTAACTAAAGGTCCTCCTGAATTATATGTTATAATAGCCGTATTAAATAAATTAACCACCCCTTCATTTATAAATGACTCTGTACTAAAATCAAATGGAGATGTTTGAAATGCTACATTTGAAAATTGTGAAACGGCAGAATACTCATCATCTTGGTATTCGTATCTATAAGCAAAAGATATAAATCTTTCTTCTAAGAAATTTTCTTGTCCACCAGGCGTGCTTGTCAATTCTATTTCTGGAGCTTTAGCAGGTGGTTTTTTGATAACTAACAAAGACTCTCTTAAAAGGCTTGCATTACCTCCACCATCAACCAAAGGACTACCTGAAGGGTCTTCATAATTTCTTAGTATATTAATAAACCTTGGAGGATTGTAATCATCAGTCCAAAACAATAATCCATCAATAACATTAACTCCAGTTATTAAATGTTTATCATCAAAGTTTAACACTGTTTGTGATGATGTACCTCCATCAGAAACACTTATTACTAAATAGGATAAAATGCTTGTTACTACATTAAACGAGACAATTAAGTCTAACTTTCCTGAAGGACTTGTAGAACCAAACGCAGGGTCAGTTACAAACCAATACAAAGTATCATTAGCACCATCGTCTACAGAACCAATACACTTTGCTTGGTTACTTAAAAGAACCCCTCCGTATGATAAGTTCGTAAGCTTAGTATTCCCTTTAGAATTTTCTACTGCTCCAATCTCTGTTGATTCAGATGATCCTAACCTAACATTTACTGCGTCAATATATTGTCCGTTTGGAACGAGCCTCTCGTCAACGGACTTATTCATTTTACCTGCTACAAAGTTTCTTGAAAGTTTAGCCATATTATTTTATCCACTTGTCTCTACCTCTCAGATTCATTAATAATCTTCCTGGGTGTATATTGCTTAATCTTATTTTTGCGTTTCTTAGAAGTGCTGATTTTGATTTTCTAGCTCTATTTACTATATATTCTTGAACTCCTAATTTACTACCTAATATTTGATAGCTAATATATGCATAAACATATTCTTCAAACAACTTATTTACAGTTATTTGTGTGTCATCTCCACCTTCCATGCCATCAGAAATGTATTCCAATATACAACTTTCGTTAGCCATAGTAGAATCAAAATTAATTACTCCTGTTTTTTTATCAATTCTAAAAGTAGGATTAGCATTAGCAGTCTCTGTATTAAGACCAAACCTAGCACCCACTGCAAAGTCGAAGTACCAACATCCTTCGTACTCATATCCTAAAAATCCATTATATGGACTTAAACTGTTTAAATAAATACTTGGTTGCTGACCTGTAATTCTTGCAAAATCTAAAGGTGAGTATTGAGGTTGTATTGCTTTTCCATCTTGGTCAAAAAGTATTCTAGCATCATTGGCTTGTAAATAAGCTCTAGCTGAATTTACTTGAATGTTTTCTACCATAGGTCTAATAACACCATCTTTATAATAAGATATTCTAACCCAATTTACATAATCAGAAGGCAGTATAAATCTAAGTTCTTCAGAAACTGTAAGTTGTAAAACCTTTATTTCTTTAAATGCATCATAGTTTAATTCTTGAATAGCTCTTTTTGCATGAAAAAGTATCTTGTATCTCTCTTCATTATTTATTAAAGAATGATTACCTGAATACATTAATTGATAGTTTACAACTATATCTTGCAATGATACATATTGGTATGATCCCCAATTAGCATCTTCTGGAGCATTCCCTCCATTTTCGTAATATTCGTATTGACTAATGTATGACATAATTATTTTTCGCTATTAATTTCAGCAGCCTCTTTTGCTCCTGCGTACTGTACAACTGATGCTTCACGTATTGATACTCCTGCATACTGTAAAATTTTCATTGTTAAATCCGTAGCATCATCTGGAAACAATTCAAAGTCTTGATAATCAGGTTGTGATTGGTCAAAGACTGGTTCATTATCAGTACCTAAATCTACATAAGTCCATTTAGGTGGTTTAGGATAACGTATATATTGACTTGTTACAACTGTTCCTAATGTAGGTGTTGGATACAATGTAGCAACATTTCCTTCACTTGTATAAGCAGGAAACATCAAAGATGGTGCAGTTAAAAGAGACATATTTAATAAAGTAATTTTACTTTGCTCCACTCTTTCAACTTCTTTAATAGTGTTTCCTTTATATATCTTGTAATCTAATGGAAAAGTATTTATAACATTAGGTGTAACACCTAGTTGTATATTACTATCAATACTAGTTACTGTAACATAAGTAGGAACTGCAGCAATTACTACAAAAACAATATCTCCAACTTGAACACCTGATGATGTAAAGTTTGCATTTGAATCTATTATTTTACTTTGACCTCCAACAGTTCCTGTAGTAGTTCCAGAAACCACTAAAGAATTATTAATAATTATTTTGTTAATTAAGTAATAATCTGAACCAGTAGTTGCAGCAGAAGGTAAATTATACTGTGTATAATTTGGTGCTATTGGTGTTAATGGCGTAGTTACAGAAAAGAAATCGATAACTTCTACGTAACCTTTTTTTATATCAGCATATCCTGTTCCAGAAGTTCTTTGGTTTTCTTTGTTAACCTGATAGTTATATGCATAAAAGTAATCCTCAAATAAATCCATTTGAGCTTGTTGTGCATATAGATTAAAATCTTGTGGAGAGATGTAGCCATAGTTATTTTTGTTTAATACGGCTAAAACTGTATTTCTAATATCGTTTATCATCCTAACTATTATTTACACAAAGATAATCAAAAAAAAAAGAGGTCTCAAAAAAGACCTCCTTACTTAATGAATCACAAAAAAAATTATTATTAACTAATTACTCCATTAAGTTTTCTAATACTTTTAATGCCTCAATCCCATCGTCAGATTGAAAATATGATGACACTATATAAATTGGGTCTTCTCCAAAAGGTATTACACATAGTCGTGTTTTGTTGGTTTTGGTAGAAAACCACACTTCTTTATTTTTGTTTCTATATTTAATAAGACCTTGTTCAAACAACTTATGTACAGTTGCTTGTAACTTTAATACAGGGTCATTTATAACCGACATGAAATCTTGAGGTTCTCTCTTAGCATAAACTAAGATATCTCTCTTCATCTCATCCGTACTAATTCTAGATGGGTCTTTTTGAAACAATACTCTTGTTAAGGTTTCTAGTTGCGATATAGATAAAGAACGAGCTTCTATCATTGCATCAAGCTCTATGTTAATGCTTTCAACAATCTCTTGAGCATCTTTTGCATTATCTAATTCTTTAAACTTAACTCCATTGTGTGGGTGAACATCTAAGAATCTTTGTAAAACTTGATTATTTTTGGTAACTCTTAAAAATCCATCTTCAAAAATAACAGGCTCTATAATTGCATTATCATCTTGTTCATCTACAAATGGAGATGATTGATTTCTAGCATAACGTAATTCTCTGTTTATTCCTGTTTCAGGGTCAACCCAAAGTAATGGGAATCTTCTAGTGTGTCTAGTTGCAAGCATGAAAGATAAAGGTGCTGCATTTCTTGTTAACTTGTAGACCTTGTCTACTCTTTGTACTGTAGTTTTCATTTGATATAATTTAATTTAATTTATAAAAAAGGAGTCTCTTTAAAGAGACCCCTTTCATTTGTTGGTATTCTTAATCTTGGAAGATGAAGAAGTTATTTGCACCTAAAGTACAAACTGCTCTTTCACTCAAGAAGTTTACTTCCATCGCATCTAAGTCAGATGTTCTTGCACCTCCTGCTGAACCAGTGATCCAAGTTTTGTAACGTCTGTCTTCAGTTTCAGAAGCTCTGTATCGAACATGTAAGAATGGTCTCTTAGCGTTCTTCCCAAGAATTTGATCATAAACAGTTGTAGAACCTGCAGGCACTAACAATCCATTGATGCTTCCTGTACCATCAACTCCCCCACGCATTGTTGGGTCGTTTAAGTATTTCCAGTCAGACTTGTAAAAGTCATAACCTCTACGGAATCCTGTAAATCCTAAGTTAAGTGCCATCTCCTCATCATTGTCAAAAAGACCATAAGAAGTTCCACCTGCTCCATAAGAGTTTTGAGCTGCTAACATATCATCGATGTCAAATCCAAAGTCTCTGTTCAAGAAAATTACATTCTCTTCAATAGCACCTTGCTTGTCTAAACGTGAAATGATTGCGTCAAAGTCTGCTAAAGCATTAGGGTTTCCACCTGCCCATACATTACCTCTTTGTTGTACTACATAGAATACACCTTCAGAACCTTTGTTTCCAACTTGGTCAGAAGTAACTTGTGTAGCAACACCAGAACCTGCTTCAGCAGGAACTGCTTCAATCATTGCAGTTTCTAAATAGTCATCATAACGTAAACGAGTTTCGTGCTCAGACTTTAAGTACCATAAGTAACCTGAAGCTCCATTTTCAGTAGTAACCTCAATCCATCCGATTTGAGCCATATCAGAACCTGATACTGCATACTTATCTTTAATGATAATTGGAGAGTTTTCGAAAATGAAATCGTCAGATTCTAATGAACCTTGCATTCCATTTGTTCCTTTCTTAAATTCAGAACCATAGATGAAAATACTTGCATCAGCATTTCCTAATCCTGAACCACCTGTATAACCACCTGCATCGTAGAATGCAACAGTGAATTGGTTGTTTGCAAGGTCAACTGCTATTACAATAGCTTTGAACTCACCTGATCCATCGTTGTTTACAACAACAACTGTTTGACCAACTCTAATTGCAATCTGAACTGTTGCACCAGAACCTGGTTGTACAGTTGAACCTGCAGGGTTAAGAACGTCATTTACTTGAAAAATTGCTTCTCCACCTGCTACTACTGCTGCAGTACCACAATCAACGTACTTGGTGTGTAATCTTCCTTGCTCTGCCCATTTGATAAGGTCTGAGTTAGAAGGCATTTCTGCTCCTACCATTCTAATGAATGAGGAGATTGTTCTGTTACCATATCTTTCGAATTCTTTTTCGTAAGTATCTGGTAAATACTGATTCAAAAAGTTGAAGTCAGTAATGTAATTTGAAGCCAAAGGTGTTTGATGCGAACTTGGTTGCAAATCAAAACCTGGCGTAGCTTGGACTGATCCTGCCATAATTTTTATTTTTTTAAATTAATTATTTTCTTTTTATACTTCTAATTTTAAGTCCCTTCCCACTATCTGTGTTTAAAGACTTAAATTGTGTTCCTCCCTTGCTTGTCACTTCTGGTGTTCTACGTTCAGACATATTAATATTTTTTGTCTTACGCATCACATCTTCTGTGGCATTAGCTTTACCTTGCTCATAAAAGAACTTAGCAAATTTTTCAGGATTCTGTGCAATTGCTACACTCCTATGAAAACCTTTTGAATCTTTTAAAAGACCACTATCATCTAAATACTTGGCTGCCCAACCACCTGGATTTAATGCATTCTTTTTTAAATCTTCTAAACTACCTGGAGAAAATGTTATTGTTTCCTCACCTATATTAAACTCAAAACCTTTGAATTCAGGTGTAAATACTTCTAACGTCTTTGAGTCGTAAAACTCTTTCTTTCTAGTAGTCTCTTCTTCATGAGACTTCACATCTGCGATGTATTGCTTATAGCCTTCCATTTCTTCGTCAGACACATTAGAAGATTGCGTTCCCCTTGACTCAAGTGGTTGCTTGTACTTCTCTTGCATTTCTTTAAAGTAATCTTTTGCCTTAGCAATAGCTTTTTTCTTCTTTAACTTAATTTTCTTTATATCACTGTCGTCATCTAAATCTTCATCAAAAGAATAGTCATCCATTAAGGTTTCTATATCCTCTTCATCAAGACCATCTTCCGTAGCACGCAAATAATCTTTAAGTAAAGAATCAGGGTTGGTGTCTTCAAAATCTTTTTGTAACTCTACAAAATCTTTGATTCCTCTCCCTGTATCTTTTTTATATTTAAAGTAAGCAGCGACATCTTCAGGTAATTCTTCCTGAGTTTCTCGCTTACTCATTAACTCATCAAATGAATTAATTTCTTTATTATATCTTTTACCAATATATGAAAGAACGTCTTTCTCGTTTAATTCAGAAGGCTCTTCAGCTTTTGGCTCTTCAGCTTTTGGCTCTTCAGCTTTTGGCTCTTCAGCTTTTAAGTTTTCTTCATGCTTACTTAAAAGCTCTTGTTCAACCTCTTGAACTGATTTTTCTTCCCCTACTGTTACTTCTTTTACTTTGAATTCCATATGATTAAATTTGATTACTACAAATATAAGAAAAAAATAATACCGATTTTAGACATTATCTAGGATTGAATTCAGCCAAATCAAAGCCATCTAGACTATCCTCATTTGATTCAAAATTTACTGGTGGTAAATTATTTTTTCTTTGTTGTATTAGTTTTGATTGTTCCGTATTAGCTTGACTAATTCTATTAGCTTTTGCTCCTTCTCTTTGCACCTCTCTTTGAGCTAATGATTGTTCCGATATATTTCTTAGTTGTAAATTATAATTAAACTCTTCTTGCATTAACTTGCTTTTAAGCATAGCCTCATTATTTTGCTTTTCAATCTCAAAGGCTATCTCAGTTTGCTTCAATTGCATCTTACCTTGTATCTCAGCTTGTTGCTTTTGCATTTCCATTTGAGATTTTATTTCTTGAGACTTTAATGCTTGTTGAGCTTGCATAGCTTGAGCTTGCATAACTTGTTGTTGTTGCTGCTCTTGTAATGCTTTACGTTTTACTTTAAGTAACTGATTAGCAAGTTTGATATTTTTTATTTCTCGAATATCAATAGCATCTTCTAGATTAATGTCACCCTTAGATAAAGCCATTTGTATGTTGGCTTCTAATTGAGCTCTTTGTTCTTCATCTGGAGCTACTTCAATAAAAATACCAAAGTCATAAATATACAAGTCTTTAATATCATTAAGTATACTTACGTTATATTTACCTATAGCATTAGCAAAATCATCTTTAAAATCTGCATATTGCAATATATCTGCCACCCTATAAGTTATAGCTTCTGCTAAAGTTCTATATATATATAACGAACCTTCAAGTATATGTCTAGTTGCAACATTAGAATTTAAAGCTGCAAGTTTTTGTAAACCAACTAAAGAATTAGGATCAGGTGAAGAAGCATCTCTAGCTTCATTTAATCCTGTTACCTGTCTAATCATTCCTAAATAATGATTATAATTAGCAATAAGCATTTGTGTTTTACTAGCACCTGAACTAGATTGTAATTCTTTTATTGGTACTTTACCTTGGTTGTAGTCTCCATCTTGAGTATAGCTTCTACCAATAACAGAACCTGTTTGAAAATATAATCTCAAAGCATCTTCTGGATTATAAGCATTTCCTGTACCTAAGTCTACTTCATTCAATCCATCAGCATCAATATAAACCCCATCAGGAACAACTCTTGAAATTACTTGTTGTAGTTTTAAGTGTGTTATTTGTATTAAATCTGCAAAAGGAATCATACGTCTAGTTAAAGACTCAATGACACCTTTGTACATTCTTGGTGCAACTGCTACATAGTTTGGTAATGCATGTTGTTGAGCTGATTTAGGTCTTACCATATTTTCTGCAAGTTCCCACTTTAAAAGAATATTTGTACCCATAACCATTACCCCTTCATACCACACATCAATGGTTTTTTCCATCTTCTCAAATCTTCCTTCTTCCATCATTTCTACAGGTGGATTAAATTGGTCATCTTTCTCTATAACCTTTGTTCCTCCATTTTCTAGTATTTTCTTTTTATAAACTACTTTTTTAGTGGTTTTATAATTAAAATACATTAATGTAACAGTGTCTCTATAAAAAATATCATTCTCATAGAACTGAGCCACATTATAATAGTCATACCAACTCTGAGAGTATTTAGAAATTTCTTCTAAATCTTCTCTAGTTAAAGACTGGTCAATTTTCATCAACTCAGTAATTGGGAGAGTTTTAATTTCTCCCCAATAAAAACAATCTTTAAAGTGTGGGTCTTCTGTATAACTGTAAACAATATTTGCAGGGTCTACATATTTAATTTCAACTCCTGCTCCTGGTAAAAATTCATGTTTTGTACAACCAATACCTAAAACAGTTAAATCGTAATCAACTCTTTTTCTAACATCGTTATAGTGGTTTTCAGCTAAAATTGTATTAATTGCTTCCTCTTCTGCAATCTCTATTGCAGGCTTATATTTAAGTTGCATGTATAAATTTAACTCTTCATCAGTTTGAGGAAGGTCATCAGGATTCATAATAAAAGGGTCAGCTCCTGTTTCGTTTTGTACAATTTGAAGTATATCTTTAGCTGCTGCTTGACCTTGTATCATATCTTGATACTTGCTTCTTTGAGCTTGAGACATAGCGTCTTCGGCATATGCTTTCACATCAAACAACCTGTCGTTCATTCCGTTAACAACAACATCTACAAATTTAGGTATGATAGGTACAGGTGTCCAGTCTAGATTCAAGTAACTTAAATCACCATCAACTGCAAGTTCATTTTTATATTTAGCTACCGACTGTTCACCTCTAGCATAAAGACGCAACCTGTAGAAATCTCTCCACTGATTATAGTATCTGCATTGGTTGCCATCTTTCTTAAACCATTCGTATTGAATAGCTTGACCTATTTGTAAGCCAAATTCATCTGATGCTTTTTCACTATCAGAAACAAACTGACTTGGAAACCCAACAGAAGAAACATTTATTTTTACGTCTTTCATTTATCTAATTATTTCACTACGATTTCCTTTATTGTTGTATCTAGCAAAGTTAACAATAATATTTGATTGTTTTTTTACAGGTTGATAAAGATGTCTTTGACAAGCCATTACTGCCAAACCTGAACTAATAGATGCGTCAAACTTAGTTCTGTTGCTAATGTCAAACTTTGCCCAATCTTCTAATGTTCTACTAAAAGGCATATAACCCATTTCATCTTCTTTAACTAATCCTACGTATGTTTCAATATAAGACTCAATAGCTGCTGCGTGAGCTTGTTTTACTGCTTCACTTGAGTTAGGTATACCCCCAAGCTCTTTTTCTGTCTTAGAAAGCTTGTGTTTAAGTTTATCTGGTCGGTTTATACTAAAGCTTCTATACCCTCTATTTTTAAAATGATATAACAACCTAGGTTTATTATTCTCTACTAATATAGGCATTCCATAAAAAACACACGCCATCAATACTTCCTCAAAAAATATTTCAGCAGTTTGAGGTCTTGCTACATACTCTAAAAAAAACTGATTGCTAGGAGCATCATCCATATTAAACTTTGTAATTCCATGCAATGCACCATTAGATGCACCTCCTCCAACAGTTCCTGATATATCATAACTGTCACACCCAAAAGCACCAAGATGCTCATTTAAAGGAAAAAAATCTCCCCTATTGTTTTTCTTGTACCTATTTTGCATATTTTTTTTAGGAAGCCACCCTACTAAAAATCTTCCTCTAGTGTTAGGAGTCCATATCACTTCAGTATCTTTAATTCCATTTTTCCAAGAAAAAGAACCACGAGTTGTATGGTGTTCTTGTATAAGTGAATCATTGTAGTCTATCTGCTGATATATTCTTGTAAGATTAAACAATGATTGTTTGCTTTCATCCCTGAACGCATGCGATTCAGTACGAGGAAATTGTCTATAAAACTCATTTAATGCGTCAGGATCATTTTTTAAACTTTCAACTTCATTGTTCCAGTAATCTATTACATCATCCATAGGCATGCCATACTCATCTATATAACCTTCAAAGTTCCACTCCATAGGGATGAAAAGTGAATATAACCCACTTTTGGTTTGACCATTGTTACTTCTTTCATGTGGATTAGAATCGTAATAAAGTTTCTTAAACTCTTCACCTCCTTTACTAAGAGAGTTAGATGTCGAACCCATCATACATTTACCAATTACTCTTCTACCCAACCTTAAACAAGTTTTTGTAACACGATAATTATTTAGTATATTGTTAGGCTTTAGCCATTTCCCACTTTCATCATGAGCTAATAATAAAAGTTTCTCCCCATCATAAGAGTTGTCATCTGTATTCTTCCAGTCAATGGTTGTGTCAAGACCTTCCATCTCTTCATTATCAACATTGTACATATTCTTTTTTGTAATCTTTGATGCAGGGATTCTAAAAGCTAATTCAGTTTTTGGTTTATCCATACCATCTTGAACAGGTTTAAAAAAGAAAGGATAGTTTCTTACAATTGGGACAACCTTATCTGTAAACATTTTTTTGGCATCAGACCCAGACTTAGATAATATTCCTATACGAGAGTTTTTAGATATTGTTGCCACATTTGCACACTCTTCAGATGCCATATATGAAAAACCTGAACGTCTAATTTTTAGATATATCATGCCAAAGCATCTAGGGTCTGCTTTACAAGCCTCCCAAAAAATATAAAAAATTCTGTTAGCCTCTCTAAAATCTGGATAACCAACATCAATCTTTGTCCATTGAAGATACATATAATGTGACCCAGTTATATATGTACTAATGTTCTTGTTTATAAACCAATAGCCTTGTTCTCTTTTATCAAACTCACTTTCAATATAGTCTACCCATTGAGCTTTGAAAGTATTAGGATGCTCATTCCATTGAAATATAGATTGTATTTTTAGAATTGTCTTTGGTGGTTCTTTTCTTTCCCACTTGTTGTTGTCTCCTTGAATAGACTCTGGAGCTTTAGGTAATCCAATCCTAAGTCCGTTAATTTCATATACTTCACCTATCTCGCCTGTTTTAGAAATTATAACGACATCATATTTTTCATCATAGCCATATTTCCACGACCTATTTCTATTCTTTTTTTTAAGAATACCTTTAGGTATGTAGTTATCTATAACTCTGTATAAACTATGAAGATCTTCGTTCTGCAAATCCTTGTTTAGTATCTAGTTTACTTGGACCTCGTTCTTCGATTTCCATTAAATTTTTTTCATTTTCTATCCTAGTTAGTATATCGAAAGCATCAAATATAGCTAACTTCTTAGTAGCTGCAGCATTTTTTAATCTATCAGCAGCTAGCTCGTCTTCAGGGTCTGGTTTAATTATATCTTCTTTAGCAACTTTAATTAGTTGCTCTACGGCTCTCATTCCTGCCTGAATAATATTCTTTTTTAAAGTTTGTGGGTCTAGTGCCATTTGGATTATATTTAATTCTTGGTCTTTTTTTTCTTTTAGGCTTGTCTTTCATAATTTAATTGTTATTTGATGATCAAACATTCGATAAAGTTTTTCACCATCCACCTCAAACTCATACTCACTTTCTGGTTTAAAACATATTTTATCTCCTGGATTCACATTTTGTGAACGCAAATACTCATTGCTATACTTTATTTCACCAACTAAAGGTTCTTCGTTTGTGTTTTTGTACAAATAATAATCCTCTGTAGGAACAGGTTTTGTAAAACAATACCTGCCACTAGTATTCCACTGCTTGCCATCATGATACATATAAAACTGATCAGGCTCAACAAAAAATAAATCATTCATAAAATAACTTCTACCACTTTTTCTTCTACCCTGCATGTCGTTATAAAATTTAAAAACATTATGATGAACTAAAAGTTTATCTCCTGGTTTAATAGGACCATCATACACAATAGGTGTAGCTACCACCTCAGCAATACGATTAGATGCCTTGTGATTTTCTTCTGAGGTGCTTGTTATAAAGTCTACTCCACCTATATTTTTTGTATTGTTATATCTTTTATTGTCTAAAGGAGTAGTGATAAATAAGTAAGGTGATTTCATTAGAAGTTAATATTATATTCGACAGATACAGGCATATTAATAAACTGCTTCCACAAAACAATTTCTTTGTTATATGTGGATTCAATCCATATTTTAAAGGCATCTACATTTTCATCATATCTTATGTGATGTATTTTGTAAGTACCTTTTAATATTTCTTGCCCAACAACATAATGCATAGCTCCTCCTTTGTAATCAGGACCAACTGCTATCTTACGAATATCATTCATTTAATTAGATTTAATTTATACAAATATAATCAAAAAAAAATACCCCTGAATTAACAGAGGTATTCTAAGCGAAGAGGTCAGACTAATTGAAAACATCTCAAAGATGTCATCCTAATTGTAAACATCTCAAAGATGTCATACTAATTGCCAACCTCGCATATTTTAAATGGTAAACCTTTGAGCATTACCTGTTGACCCTTGAGTTAGTGTGTAATTATTTACAACTTTAGGATTACTGCCATCATATTGATATTTTAATGTTACGGCATTTGATAAATCTCCAAAAATATAAGGTAACTCATGGTTTGTATTTGTCCATGTAGGGTTTGGTATACCTATAGCAAATTTCATTATAATTTGTGAGGTATGATAATCATTTGGATTATTCTCTACATTTATATTAGAAGCAGGTCTTGTAACTGAAAATCGTGTACCCCAAAAATCTTGTGTTGTTGTCGCAGGAAGTGATGTCACTTCTGTTGGATTTACGATATCAAACAAAAATCCTAAAGGATTAAAAGGAACTTCAATATATGTAGTAGGTCTTAGCGAAGCAAAGTCAGTTATTAATGACCCTGTCTTAGCTATCTTTAATTCACTGTTTATATCCCATTCTGTTGGAATAGGAAACAACATAACACCATTATCAGTAGTCTGTAAAGTTGATGCCCAATTACTGCCTGGGAAATTAGTTCTCTGATATGCTCCATTGTTATGAGAAGGATGAATAAAATTTGCCCTTTTCATAACATACACCTGGTCTAAATTTTTAACTTTTTGCTTTTTATATCTAAACATAAAAAGTCTAGGATTTTTAGTTAACCAATCTGTTTCAACAGGTTTTTGCATAGCCACAAAAGCTTTTTTATTTTTTGTAGTTGCATCAACATGTGGTCTTTTCAAAACATACATATATGGAGTAGGAATATCATCAGCTTGTCCTATGTAAGTTTTTAAACCCTCAACAGTAATGTTTTTAGTTACATCTGTTGGTGTTCCATTTGTTTGAGTGATAACTATCTTATCATCACCTTGAGGTGTTACTGTATTATATGAACTAATTTTTGGCATAATATTATTTTTTTGTTTCTGAATATGACTTCATCATTTTTTCTCCTGTTCTTCCGATAACATATCCACCTATTCCTATTTGTAGCAAATTCCAAAACTCGTTCTCAAGCTCAGGTATTGTTAAATCAAACAAAGGAGCAAGAAACTTTACATAGATAACTATAAATCCAAAAGCTAACATTAAAATTGGTCTCCAACTTCTTTGAATCCAATTTCCTTTCGCTTCGGCTACAATTATTTCTGTCTGCATTCTTTGCAGCTCCAATTCTTTTTCAATGAGAATTTGTTTGATAGCATTCTCTGCTAAAATTTTTTCTTCTTTAGAAGTAAATAATTTATCAAGACCACCCATTATGTCTTTGACTACAGTACTTCCAAACCAATCTAATATCTTTTTCATACTAATACATCCACATTACTTGCTGAGATTTTTCAAAATCTAAATCTACATGAATAAAAGTTTTGGCAACTCCTATTCTTTGAAACCCTGTTTCTTGTAGTAAATATATCAAATAAAATCTATCAACACTATTATCACATTTTATATCTGCTGCTAACCCATACATATGACTTGAACCTGGTGATGTTTCTGTTTTGGGTTTACCTCCAACTGCTGCATTATGATCTTCGCTTCTATAGCCACTATTTATAATAATAGGCTTTCCAAACTTGTCTCTAACTTCATCAAGCATTTCTAAAAAATTCTCATCCATTAACGAACCACTGCCTGGCATGTCAGGAGAATCAAATTCTTTATAGCTAAAATATTTCATTTGTTTTCTTTGTAGTTAGCATAAATCCTTTGTGCAGTATACACAATAGAAGCTATCAATAATACTATTTTAAGTATTGCCTCTAGTTTACTAAAAGAAACAATTAGTGCTAAGCTATTTAGCAGTGTTAGTTTTATATCTGATAATGTCATTTTGTTAAACATCTTTGTATTGATAATTTATTTGAATGTCTATCAACCAAGAATTAGTTTGAACATAATAACTTTTAACACTTGATTTCATACAAACAAAGTTAAGTAAAAAATAATTAAGCTATTTATGGGGTACAGGAAGTAAAATTAGGTTTTGGTTGTGTCCAAGTTGCAGAAGTTCCATCACTAAAACCACTACAATTAGTAACATTTGGATTCACACTCCAACCACTTAAGTCTTGATTCATTGCAGAAGGAGTTGTAACCAAAAACATCAATCTCATATTAGTAACACTACTCACATCCCAAGAACTTATATCTTGATTAAAAACTTTGTTTTGTATAAACATATTCATCATAGTAGTCACATTACTTACATCCCAAGAACTTATATCTTGATTGAAAATAGTATTGGAAAACATTTGATTCATATCAGTAACACTGCTTGTATCCCAATTACCAATCGGTTGATTAAAAACAGTAGCAAAACCAAACATATTATACATAGTAGTCACACTACTTGTATCCCAATTGTTTAATGGTTGGTCAAAAGCAGTATTACCATAAAACATCCAATCCATCTTAGTCACACTACTCACATCCCAAGAACCGATATTTTGATTAAATGAATCTGCATCTCTAAACATACTACTCATATTAGTCACATTACTCACATCCCATCCACTTATGTCTTGGTTAAAATCAAATGCTCGATAAAACACATTATTCATTTGAAGAACACTACTCGTGTCCCAAGAGTTTAATGGTTGGTCAAAAACTAATGCTCCATTAAACATACTACCCATATTCTCTACACTACTCACATCCCAATTATCAAGAGGCTGATTAAAAACATTAGCATCTGTAAACATTTGGTTCATAAACATTAAACTACTCGTGTCCCAATTTCCAATAGGTTGATCAAAAGCAATAGCACTTTGAAACATACCATACATATTAGTCACATTACTTACATCCCAAGAACCTATATCTTGATTAAAAATAGAACTACTCCTAAACATATTAGTCATACTAGTTACACTACCAGTATCCCAAGAACCTATATCTTGATTAAAAGCATTTGCATCATAAAACATATCGCCCATACCAGTAACACTACCTGTATTCCAACTTGTAATATCGCCATTAAAAACAGAAGCATCCCTAAACATAGAAAACATATTAGTTACACTGCTGACATCCCAAGAATTTAAGTTTCGATTAAAAACAGAAGCATTCCTAAACATAGTATTCATGTTAGTCACACTACTTGTGTCCCAAGCACTAATATCGCCATTAAACGAGCTTTTGTTAAAAAAAGCATTAGACATATTTGTAACTTGGCTAACATCCCAATCTTGTATCTTTCCATAAGGAACAAGGTCATAATCTCCATTAGGGTCTTGAGCTAGTATATCATTAATTGCAGTTTGAAATGTTGCATCAGTTAATTGATTAGGATTTACAAAAGGTGGTTTGGGTAATGTCCAACTTGGTGTATTAGTATCAAAGTCAGTGTAATTACTAACATTACTCACACTCCAACCACTTAAATCTTGGTTAAAACTTGTTGCGTCTTTCCACATCTCTTGCATGTTGTTCACGTTGCTAGTGTCCCAAGAACTAATGTTTCCGTTAAATGATGTAGCATCTTCAAACATGCTAAACATATTTGTAACTTGGCTAACATCCCAACTGTTTAAAGATTTATCAAATGAAGTTGCATTCTTAAACATACCCAACATATCAGTAACGCTACTAACATCCCAGTTATTTAAAGACTGATTAAAATTATCAGTAGAAATAAACATATATCTCATATTAGTGACCTTACTCACATCCCAAGAGTCTAAAGGCTGATCAAATATAGTTGCATCTTCAAACATACTATTCATGTCAGTAACACTGCTTGTATTCCAGGAATCAATAGCTTGATTAAAAGAAGTAGCCATTAAAAACATAGAGTTCATATTTTCCACGCTGCCAACATTCCAATTGCCAATAGCACCGTTAAAAGCAAAACAATTTTCAAAAATATTATTCATGTCAATAACGCTACTAACATTCCAACCTGCTAGGGATTGGTTAAAAGCCAAAGCATCACTAAACATAGATTCCATATTAGTTACCTTGCTTACATCCCAATTACCTATTGGTTGGTTGAAAGCTAGAGCTCCAGAAAACATAAACCTCATATTAGTTACACTCCTTGTATCCCAAGCGCTAATGTTCCCATTAAATGTTGCTTGGTTAAAAGCAAATGACATATTTGTTACTTGGCTAACGTTCCAATTTTGAATTTTACCATAGGGTGCTAGGTCGTAATCCCCATTGGGGTCTTGTGCTAATATATCTGTAATCGCTTGATTAAATGTAGCGTCAGTTAGAGGCAGAGAACCACCACCCCCTGCACCAATTGCTGAGGATGTTGAAGATCCTATACCTACTGCAATGGATATATACATATTACCAAAGTGCTAATATGTCAGAAGCAGAAGTTCCTGTTAAATAAACTCTTACAACATTTACTGGTAAAAATCCTCCATTAGGAAATCCTGCAAAAGTTACGTCATCTCCCCCTGCAGTTAATACTCTAAGGTTTCCTCCAGTCCCTACATATAAAACACATCCATTATTTCCTCTTCCATTTTGTGAAGAAATGCTAGGTATATCATCGGTATTAGATGGAATAACTGCAACTGCCCTGCTTGTTTGTAATTTCTGGTATGACATATCTTAAATATTAAAGTTTAGTAACAACAATTCCAACTACTGCTTCAATAGTAGTTTCTGAAATACTTCCTGCTAATTCAATTCCACCCATAGCAAACATGCTTCCTGCAGGAATTACTAAGTTTTGTGAAGTTACATCTTCCACAAATCCTGGTGCAGTATTGTCATCTGCATTAGTTAACTCAGTAACTAAAGCTCCTAATTGAGTCCATGTTCCTGGTGTGTTAGGGTCTGCTGCTAAATCTGTACTAGTGTAAAGATTAAATACATAATTAAAATCTGCACTTGCTCCACTCATTGGTGCAGCAGCTTTAAAATATACAGACTGAATTTTTACTGCATATGGAAATATAATTGCAGAAGTTTGAGAAGTTGGTGATTGGATTCCTCCCCACTCTACTGCGTCTCCATTAAATGGATTGTTATTCCCTGCTCCGAGGTTAATAATTTTTCCGTTATAAGATATTGTTACAAGTTCACTGAAATCTTCAGGGAATGTGTAAGCATCTCTCATTGCGTTTGCTGAAGCTGATCCTAAATTCTCTGTTGGTACAAAGGATGCAACTCCATGAAATTTTGTTCCGTTTGGTATCATTTTTATTTTTATTTTTAAAGTTTAACTATTTACTGTAAGGAAACTTTCTGTTTAACGAATCTCTTCTTTCAGAACATCCACATGGTTTACCTGTTGCTTTAGCAACTTTGTCTACTACTTTTTTAATACCAGTAGCAGTGGTAATTTTTTCAATGGTATCTCCTAATCCTTTAGATTTTTCGTTCAACATACTTATTTTCTTATTAATTTACTTAAATGTCCTTTTACACTTTTTGGGTAATGTTTTTCATACTTCATAGAATGATCTCCTCCGTATGCATGACCATAGTCTTTTTTAGACATTGCTTTACTTTCGTCTCTACGATCTTTTAATGACTGAGACTTTTTTCCGTTTTTTGCTCCTAGAGACTCATCTAGTCTAGCGTTGTAACCTTGTTTCATGATATATTTATTTATTTAATTAATTACTTATTTCTTCTAGCTCTCTTCATACCTGCTGCTGCTTTTCGAACCATTCCTTTTTTGCCGTATTTGTTTACACCAGCAGTATAGGCTATTTTTTTCGCAGCCGTTTCAGAATTGCCTTCCGACATTAGCTTCTTAACTAGTTGTTTAAATTTTCCCATGATACAAATATACTAATATTTTCCTTGTCTATTTTTTGGACTAGATTTTGTGCTTCCACCTTTACCTGACCATAAGTTTTTACATGCCCAATATCTTGCAGTTAATTTACTTTTTGCCGTACCACACTTGTGTCTAGCTTTAAAACTTTTTCGAGCTGCTGCACTATAGTTATGCCCATAACCTTTAGCTCCAAAATGAATTAGTTTTTCTTTTCCCCCTGCACAAGCTTTTACCATTTTCTTTTTTCCTGCTCTATCTGAACGTCTTGGCTTGTTACAAGCCATTTTACTTTTATCTGCCATTATGCATTTTTTATAAAAGAATCCTGTTGTTTATTAAACCTATTAGTCATTCTTTCTAACTTCTTAGCAGCTCTATTTTTTTTATTAATAGTTCTTTTTCTTCCAACAGGTTTTCTAGAAGTATTAACTGCAATTACTAAACTACCATCATCTTGAAGGGTTGCAGACTTACGTTTTACATTTCCTCCGTTAGTAACTTTCTTTGAAATTCTATTTTCAGATTCAAAAGTAGAACGACTCTTTCTTTTCTTTTTGTCGTTCTTTACTTTTGTAATAGATGCAGTGGTTACTATTGTTTTGTCTGTTGGCATAATTATTCTTTTATGTGATTACCTCCTATTATCATTGCTACAATAGCAATTAAACTTGTTGTTATTTGTCTTATAATTTCTTTACCATCTTCATCTAATTCTCTATCTACTATTACAGATGCAACTAATGAAAATATTAATATAAAACCTATAACACTTAATATCATCAAAACAATATGGTAATGATTTTTATTCAAACTTATTTCTTTTTACCTTTAGCGTAATTAGGGTCTTTACAATATTTACTTGCAGCCATATTTGCATACGCAGATGGATACTTATCAAAGGTTCTCTTTGCCCATGCAATACCTGCAGGACATATTTTATTTCCTTTTGTTCTACCTTTCTTTGGCAAAATTTAAAATTGTGTTGGAGCTAATGGCTGAGAAGTTCGTACTGTATTTTTATTATTCGTAGAATATTTTTTTAAATACTTATTTTTTGTCTTCATAGCAGCTTTATTTTTATCATTAAAAATACTATCTTTTTTATTTAATTGTTTCATAAACTTTTCTTGCTCCTTGCAAGCTTTTAAAGTAGCTCCTGTTTTTCCTTTACATTTACTCATGTCGTTTTTGTTTTTGTTGTTGTTAATCCTTGAAGACCTTGAAGACCTTGAAGACCTGCTATTTTAGTATACTTCTCTGACACTCTTCTTCTCTTAGCATCTTTTCTTTTCTTTTTAGCTGCTGCTCTTTTTTCCTTTCTGTTTGCGATTGCCTCAGAGGTAAGCTTTTTGTTTTGTGATCTCAAATCAGCAATTGCATTAGCAGTGCTTTGCCTAAAGTTAGATGTTTTTTCTTCGTCAGTCATAATTAGTATCTTTACAACAAAGTTACTAAATTAAATTTTATGCAATCAGACTACTTAAAATATTGGAGGGTAGTGCGTCAGTTTATAAAAGCAAAACATAAGCTAACACAAGCAGACCTTGACATCTTACTATTTTTAAAATCAGAACAATACTTTTCAAAAGATAAATTTAAAGAGTTCGATGAATTAATAAGTTGGAATAAAAACAGATTTGAAAATCTAAGACAGGCAGGTTGGATTGAGGTCTTTAGAAAAAGAATGGGTAAAAGAAAAGCTCTATATCAACTTTCTACAAAAGGAAAAAGGGTCACCACATCAATATACAAATACCTCAATGGGAAGGAAATTCCTACAAGTAATGATGGCAACCCTATGTTTCTTAGAAACGTATCATACACCGATAAGGTGTATCGAAATTTTATAACAGAAATGAACGCTTTTACAAGACAACAACGACATCAGATTCAGAAATAACTGTGTGCTGCGTTCCGTTGATTACCATCTTGTAGCCTGCCCTTGAGTCGTAGTATATCTCATCAGCAGTGTTTACCACACCCACATCTGTACCAGGCATGACAACCACACCCTTCTTATATCTCAAGTCCTTGGTGTCTTCGCTAGTTAAAAGTATTCCTGACTCTGTACTGATCTCTTCTTTGATTTCATCAATCACGATATATTTTCCTATTGGCTTCATTCGCTTTCGTATGTTCTAGCCATTGTAATAATGGCATTGGTTGATAAAATAGTTACTGCAACAGACACTGCATTTTGAAGAGCCGACCTAGTCACCTTGGTAGGGTCAATGACACCCATCTCTATTAGGTCACCATATTCCTTAGTCTTTAAATCATACCCATAATCAAATCCACTAAGGTAGTGGTCTTTAAGAATATCATCAGGTTCTAGACCTGCGTTTATAAGTATCTGTCTCCATGGAGCTTGCAGGGCATTGTACATAATATCTCTCGCTACCATAAGCTCCTTGGTTTCCTTTTTTTCATTTCTCTTGAAGTGAAAGGGTGCACATATTTTTGCTAGTGCCATTCCTGCTCCTGGAAGTATTCCCTCCTCTAAAGCTGAACGTACTGCACACACTGCATCGTCTACCCTGTCATACAACTCTTTCTGCTCAAGGTCTGTGTTACCTCCTACATGGATAACCCCTATCCCTCCTGTCAAGGAGGCGATTCGCTGCAGAATAAAATCCTTGTCGTGCTTCTGCTTTGTCACTTTATGTGCATCCCACAACTCAGCTACCCTTTGGTCCACATCCTTGTTTTCCTCAGCCTCACTTAAAATTACAGAAGAGTCTCTCCCAACTATCACCCTGGAAGCAAACCCTAAGTCTGTAAATTCAATGAGGCTTAAATCGTCACCTGTCTTCTCCGAAAAATATGTAGCTCCTACCGACAACGCAATGTCCTGCATCAGCTCATGCTGACGATATCCAAAGTTTGGTGGTGGAACTGTACATAAGTGTAACCCCCTCTTCTGAACATTGGCAGCCAAAGTGGCTATCACATTGGTAGTACATGGTGATATAATTAATAATTTTTTCTTATCTTGTATGATTGGTTTCAACACATTCTCTATCTGAAGTATGTTACTGATCTCTGCATCACATACTAGTATATGCACATCTTCCAATATACACTCGTCTTTCTTTTGGTGGTTGATAAACATCGGTGACGAATATCCCTTATCTATCTTAATACCTTTCGTGGTTTCATAAAAAGTCTCTGGTGTCGGTGAGTTCTCAACAGTGACTATGCCGTTCTTGCCAACATCGTTGTAGCAGTCAGAGATTATCTTCCCTATAACCTTGTCGTTATTGGCTGATATAGTTGCTACATCAACTAACCTCTTCTTTGTTACCTTCTTACTTTCCTTCTTTAAAGACTTAACCAACCCTTCAGTCTCACTTGCTAGATGTCTTAGAACTTCTGTCTTGTTTACATCACCAGTAATCTTTTGCAATCCCTGTTTGACTAACGCCTCTGTCAACACTATAGCAGTAGTAGTCCCATCACCTGCTGAGGTAGCAGTTCTAGCTGATGCTTCCTTCATCATCTTTACGGCAAGATTACCTACAGGGTCTGCCATGTCATAACTCTTAGCAACAGTTACACCATCCTTGGTGACTGTCATTCCATGAGTGTGATGAGGTGATTCAATTATTACTGTTTGACCCATAGGTCCTAGTGTGCTCTTAACTGCACTTGATATCATAGAGATACCTTGAAGAAGTTTCTTTTGTGAGTCTACACCTATCGTAAGTTCTTTAGGTGAATACCCTCCCATTGGATTATTCATTTGATTTGATTTAAATGTTATACATACAAAGATACAATAATTATTCCATTTCAAAACCTGTGACAAGGTGACAAACTTTTTTCCCTATATATATATATATTTTTTCCTCCTTTTATAAATACTACTCCCTATACGACCCTTTTAAATTGTCACAAACTGTCACAATACTAATTATCAAATAGTTAAGTATTTAAATTCGTCACAAAACTGTCATTTATTTGTCACAATATTATAATAAACTATACTAGTCTGTCACAATAAAACAAAAAAAGAGGCAACTATAAAGTCACCCCTCAAAATAAACATAGAAAATTTTACTTTAAAAATTTTGTAATTGCTTGTTTCATTTCTTTTCTGTCATCAGCAAGTTCAATACCCAATGCAATATCTTGAGTTATGCTTCTTTGCTTATTAGCCTTTCTTAACATAGCAGCTTGTGATATACCAGAAATACCTACAGGGCGATCATTAATTAATCTCCCATCTTTCATTGTTAATCCATCCATGGTTCTTAATTTTAAATTATACGTATATCCCAAAGGTACAAAATTTTATTAGATAGGTGCAGTGTTTGGGTTATATGATATGATGAAGACGCACCCCCCCAGAGAAAACCGATTTTTTTTGCTCGACATTTCACGTTTTTGTTTCGTTGTTTCTGATTTTTTTAGCTTTTAGTTGAGGTGGATCAATCCCTTGCCACCACTACGATTGTCGTAGGTTTTACCCTTGCATCAATCTACGTGGAACTCCCAATCTAATGAAGGGGAACTACCTTCACATCCATAGGAACAGATACAAAAGAGAACTAAAGAACTTTAAACTCTTAAAGTATTAAGATGCTTAGAGGCATCTCATAACCTCTCCCCCATCTAAATTTTGCGTAAACATTTCGATGTAGGTAGCATCTCGCAATCCCTTTGTTAGTCTATGTTCAGACAAGTCAAAAACAAAAGACAATTACTCCTATGAAAATAACACAGATATTAGACGGATATTAGACGAAAATTCACTATATTGTCGTGGGAATAGTCCTATAACACAAGTAAAAACATAAATACTTGAAAATCACAGAATTATGAAGAATTACAACAACTTACGCAGAGCAGTTATCGACTTTATGTCGACCAATCCTAGTCAAGAACAGATAGAATCTTTCTATTGTAACAAAGTTCTTTGCTACACCAACGACTCAATTGAGGAAATAATTAATAACCAATAAAACCAATTAGAACTATGAACAGAATACTCAAACACATTGTATTGCCGAGTGGATTACACGCATTACAGACAAGGCAAGATGGTAGTGATATCATCAGAACAGAAATCTTCACTGAAGAAGAATACCAACACTTTACGTGGTGGAACAGAACTAAATTTAAACTTAACCTTTTAACCTTAAACAACTAGAATTATGAGAAACATTTATAACATTTACGGCTTTGACCTAAAGAACGGATTTTGCTTTGAGAACATTGACTTTTCAAGCAAGAAAACTGCACTAGATTCACTTGCATATCTCCGAGAATATTGGATGAAAAATCTAGACTTATCTTCAGCAGATGTGCTGAACATTGGAACTACAGATGACGAACAATTTGTGGTGGAGATTGGTGAGAGAATAAGACTTACCATCACAAAGAAACCAATTTACACACAAGTATTAAAATACGTTTAACCATTAAAACAATTAGAATTATGAAGACAATTAAGCAATCAGTATTTAGAGAATTATCGAACAGATTTGGTGGCAATGAGTTCACTAGAAAAGACATCCAAAAAGCCGTATGGAATGCTCAAGGATTTAAGGCAGATGAGTTCACCTACAGACAAGGTTATTACGGCATCAACATCAAGAATTGGAATGACTATGAACGTCTAATCGAGAGGCAGTCAAGAGGTCACTACAAGCTAACCAAAGTCGGCAATGAGTTCGCTACTTGCAGTTACGAAGAAGGAGTTGCCTTGATACGTGAGAACAACAAGAACGTGCTTGACAGACGCAAGGCTAAAAGAGAGGCTAATAGAAAGGCTCTGCCACCTCACATCCTTCACGCAGACAAGTTCCAACACTTGAGTGGACTTACCATCACTAGAGTTCGTTATATGACCCCTAATGAGATGCAATACTTAGCTTGGGGTAGGAGTTCCATTGTCTTTGAGATGAGTGATGGAAGTTTATTGTTTCCACAGATGGATGACGAAGGAAATGATGGTGGAGCAATGGCACATATTACTGAAAAAGGGATGGATACAATCTACACGATTTAGTCCTCCAAAACACCAATTTCCAGTATTCGCCTCACTATGAAAATAGTGGGGTTTTGGTGGTGAAAGCAATGACGTTTTCACTTTAAAACAATTAGAAAAATGAGTAAAAATTTAAACAACGACCAAAGGATCAAACGAGGTCACAAAGACGTAAAAGGACTTGGAACATTAGCATCAACTATCCTAGTAATTGAGTTGCAACAACTCATCGAGCAGAGGGTAAAGGAGGTGCAAAAAATCACGAGTGGAGCAAGAGTAAATCCATTCGTATCAAACCAAGCCGTAGTGCAAGTATTAGAAACATTTATTAACCCAATTAACAATTAGAAATTATGACTACAGAACAAATTTTAGAACAACTACACGACAACACGATTGACGCAATCCAAGTCGAACTGCTTGAGATTCTTCAAGACAATGACCTTGCAAATAATGACAAGGCATTAAACGAAACCGACTACGAGTTCATGAATATGCTACTAAAAAAGTTCTTCAACAAGACTCACTATCAGAAGGCTTACTATCTCTTTGGAGATGGTGCAGTTCGGATACTTGAAGATGAAGGATTAGATGCCTTAATTGAGGAATACGAGAACAACGAAGTCGGATACCTTACTTACTGCTATGACCAAAGCAAAGACACTCCCACAGACCTCTTATATGAGGCTCAAGGGATGAACGACTTTGCCGTAATAACTGAAGAAGAATATAATAAATTAAACCAATAGAAATTATGACTACAAAAATCAAATTAAGAAGTGGATTTCCAAAGGGATATCTACCACAAGGAATCACCTACAAGAACTACACAATGCTTGTAGCAATCGCTAACTATTCTGACAACGGCTCTTGTTGTGGAACGGCTCACACTCTCATCGAGGAGATTGCATCCATAGAACGCAAGAATCAACTTGTAGATGGATTAGGAGGCTTTATGACTGCAATTTGCAGAGGCACGTTTACAGAGGCTTGGAAAAGAGCAGACCACTCTAATCGCAAGGCACTAATCGAGGGACTAACCAATAACGAGATAGAGTTGTAAAAACAACCTCAACCTCATCAAATGCCTTGCACAGAAATGTGCGAGGTTTTGGTGGTACAAGGCGATATTGCCTTGCATTTAAAACAATTAGAACGATGGCAAAAGCAATCACAGATTACACCTTAGATGGTGATGGAACACTGACAACATTTGTCGGTAAAGAAGTACACAATGTTATGTATAATGTAGACAACCTAATGGAAGTACAGATGCATATCAACGAACAGAACAATGAACTATTTAATAATCATTTAAAAACAAGTACGAAATACAAATTAAAAAAATCAAGGTTTTTGGATTGGATGTTCAGCGACTTTGATGACCAAAAATATTGGGGAACATATTTCCTTAATGAATTAAAAAAGAATGGAAAAATTGAGTACAATGTCGAACAAATGTTAGACGAAAGAGATGAATTGCCTATGTATATTATGGAAGGATATGATACAATGTGTGATGAAATGGTGTATGATATAAACCAAATAAAATTAATAGATTAACCTTTAACAATTAGAATTATGAAAAATTATTATCGAGAATTAAGACACAATCCACCAACACTAGAGGTGGTAAAAAATCCAAAGAGAGTTACCTTAAAAATGGTATCGTGTATGTGCGACAATCGTTCAGAAATCAAGTTTATAAAGACAGAAGATTTTTGGAAGGTATGGTCAGTTCTTCCTAGTGGAATGGGCAACGCAATGAGCAACTATCAGTTCGGTTGTGGTGCAACTGGAGGAGGCTTTAAAGCTAGTGCTGATGACCTATGTTGGATGGCTCTAGAAGGCGATTGGGATGGCATCCTAAAGACCATTAATAGTGGAACTGCCGTAATAGAAAAAGCAAGAAGTTTATAACCATTAAAACAATTAGAAATTATGACAGAACTAGAAAAAGCAATTCGTGAAAGTCTCAATAGAGAGAGAGTTATGAATAAAGAGAAAGTAGTTACTTACGATGATACAAGAGATGTAGCCATCACAATAGTAGAGTACCTAATCGACAATGAATTTATAAAGTATGAAGAAGGAGATTATCCCTTTGAAATTCAAGACGAAATACACGATGAGGTAAATTCCTTGCTAGGTCTCAAGCAAGATGAAGTTGAACAAATTAAAATAACCAATAAAAACAATTAGAATTATGAAAACACAAAATTTAACATATGTCAATGAAGAAAATGAACAAGTAGGTTTGTTTCTTCTCAATACTCTAAAAGGCAAAAAAATATGGAGTATGAGCCGAACAAGTGATGAATTAGAATCTCTAGTTAGGAAATACCACACAAAAAATGGTATTCCTAATTGGATATTTGCAGACAACTATGACGAGGGTATAGATTGGGTTTGCTTTGGAGATTTATTTAACAATTTAAAAAACAATTAGAAAGATGAAACAGATTATTAGAAAAAGTAACCTCCAACCAACGTTGGAATTAAGAGAATGTACGATAGTAGAAGTAAACCACATATGGCATCAGCCATCAGACCGATGGATATACATCGAGAAACACGAAGATAATTGGATTGGCTTAAACTTTATGCAAGGCGATGAGTACGAACTATTCAAGGATGAATATTGCGTTGAAGATAGGGCATTGAGTACGTTCTTTGATGAGATGAAAAATGACGAACTACCTTTTGATCTTCAACTCCAAGAAGATGGAGATGTGGAATACATCGACAAAATCATATGGATATATTATAAAGCAAAGACAAGTATATTTAACTTTTCAAGCCTATGAAAGCGACCTTAAAATTTAGAACAGACAGAGCAAAAGATTGGTACGTTACCAAAGAGTTTGCTGACGAGAAACATATGGATAATTTCATTAACTACATATGTAGGACAAAGTTTGGATACTCTCTAGATGAGGTATTTCTAGACTAAAAAAAGTGGGATGCGTAGACGCACTTGTATGGAGCAAAACCATATCCCACATCTAACTAGGATAAAGTCCCTTCCGACTAAAATGGGCGATTTAAATTATGAGTGAAATGGAAAATAATAAGTTAATAGCAGAATTTATGGGTTATGATGTAAAGCATAATAAATGCTATTCACCAAAGCATAATGATGGTACTATTTCACCAATGCAGTTCCATAAGTCTTGGGATTGGCTGATGCCAGTTGTACAGACAATTGAGGCTGAGTGCGAAGGAGTACCACAAGAACTAATTGACTTGAGTCTTTATAGTAACTTTGGTGAGGTGTATTGGGCAGTATTAGAATTTATTAATCAATTAAACAATTAGAAATTATGAGTAATAAAATATTAGTAAGTGATAGTAAATTTTTAGAGTGTGTAGATGAAATTGCTACACAAATTACAGAGATGAATTTTGGTGAAGAAACTTACAGAGAAGTAAATACAGAAGGGACAAGAATGTTGGAGTTTTGCTTTACTGAAGAAGCACAAGATTTTTATAATGAAAAATTTGATGAGTATGAAACATTAATCAACAACACATTAAATGTGTGGAATAAACAGAGAGAACACCAAAAAACAATTAGAATTATGAGTACAGAGTATAAAACTTGTGATAGATGTTGTTATGATATCGTAGATGATGATGGCGATATTATGGAACACATTTGCATTGATGATAATTTTTATTCAAAACCTATCGAACTATGAAAAGCGATAAATTATTAGAATTATTCGGAGGCTCTAGGAGTGTTGGCAAGGAGGCAGAGAAGTTAGGATACGAAGTATTTTCGTCTGACATCAATGAGTTCGATGGGATTGATTACGCAGTTGACATCAACAATTTTGATGTATCAAAAGTGCCATTCATTCCATCAGTCATATGGGCATCTCCACCATGCACATATTTCTCTGTTGCTAGTATTGGCAAACATTGGAATAAAGACCACACACCGAAGTCGGAGAACGCACTTAAAGGTGTGGAGTATGTTCAGTCTACCTTGAATATAATTGAACACTTTAGAAAGCTAAATCCAAGCCTAAAGTTTTTCATAGAGAATCCTAGAGGAAAGTTACGTAAATTAAGTGTGGTCCAGGAGTTACCAAGAACAACGATATGGTACTGCACCTATGGAGATTCTAGGGCAAAACCCACAGACATTTGGAGTAACTTTATCTACGGATTGGATAACCCAAACGGATGGATGCCAAGAGCAGAATGTCACAATGGCAACAAGAATTGCCACCACGAGTCTGCACCGAGAGGAAGTCAAAGTGGAACTCAAGGTCGGAAGGGTAACTACGAGAGGTCGAAGATACCATCAGAACTATGCAAGGAAGTAATGCTAAAATGTAAACTATGAGAATATTAGTAGGATGTGAGGAATCACAAGCCGTAACCATAGAGTTACGTAAGTTAGGTCACGAGGCATTCAGTTGCGATGTGATGGAGAGTAGTGGAGGATATCCACAATGGCACATACAAGGCGATTTATTAAAGGAGTTGCACAAGGGTTGGGATATGCTTATTGCATTCCCACCTTGCACTCATTTAGCCGTTAGTGGTGCTAGACATTTTGAGCAGAAGATTAAGGATGGTAGGCAACAACAAGGTATAGACTTTTTTATGGAGATGATTAACGCACCCATAGACAAGATATGCGTAGAAAACCCTATTGGAATTATGAGTACAAAGTACCGAAAGCCTAGCCAAATAATACAACCTTGGATGTTTGGAGATAAGGCTCAAAAGAGTACGTGCCTATGGCTTAAAAACCTACCTCTACTTGTTCCAACGAATATTGTAGAAAAAGGCGAGTTTATAGAATTCATCAGTAAAAAGGGAGTCAAGAAAAGGCAACCGAAGTGGTACTTTGATGCACTAAAAAATTCAAAAAATGCATCGGAGAGATCAAAGCTACGAAGTAAAACATTCAAGGGAATAGCCAAAGCTATGGCTACCCAATTTACAATTATTAACCAAAAACAATTAGAATTATGACAATCGAAAAATTATTAAATGAGCCAATAGTGTTTGTTTACTCGGAAACGGATGACGCATCAGCGACATACGAATTTAACTACGAAGAGGTAAAGCAAGTTATTGAGGCACACAATGAAGATTTTGACACGAACTACAAAACCATCAAGGAATTTAATGATGGCGAAGAGTATAGAAAAATAAATATTAACCTACCATTTTAATCAAAGAAACCACTTATCAATTAAGCCTATGCGATAACTTGCATAGGCTTTTTTTATTGCCGATTATAATCTAAAAATGCCGATTTAGGAAGTCCCTAAAAAATCCCTAACGTATGATAATGCAAGGTTTCATTTAAGTGCAAGGTTTCTAGTTTTTGTGCAATAAGTTTCTTATATTTGTCTAAATTAAATCAAATTATGAAGAAAATGAAACTTACTATCCACCTTTATTATGGTGGGTCACAACCATCCGAAACTAAATACACTGACGATATAGATCAAGCTAGGAGATGGGTAGCTGATGCAGAGCATGGCGAGATTATTAACTCTCAAAACATATCAGTAGAATGAAGTATACACTATTTAACAAGTTAGCCACAGAAGTGTCGGTGGCATTTGGGATGGAAGAAAAATATTTATTCCAAAAAAATAAAAAAGCATCTATAGTAGACGCAAGATACTTATTATATTACCTATGTTTAGAAAACAAAATACAACTCACAAACATACAAAAGTATATGGAGAACAGAGGATACCAAATACCTCACTCCACCATACACTATGGAATAAAGAGGGTTAACGAAAAGGTTTCTGAAGATAAAGATTATCAAATTGTTATAGATAGAATTAATGGTTTATGTACAATTTAGGTGAGTTATTTTACCAAGCAGAAGATGACTATCATTCAAAACCTTTGCATGACAAGGAAGTCAAGTCCTATATGTGTCATGGATTTAAAATAATCAAAGAATTATATTCAGACAAGGTGTCTATAATAGACATGACAAAGGGTGGGGACTATTACCAGGAAATAAATTGCGATGAATATAAATATTTCAAAACTTTAGGTTGGAAAAGAGCAATATATGTCTTATATTTGTCTAATTGTCGTACAAAGCTTTCACGATTAGAAACTAGAATACAGAATGCTTTAGTGAATAATGATAGTATAAAGACAATTAGAAAACTAAAAGCTAGTAGGGAACAAATCCTACGCAATTTTAATAAAGTAAAAATCAAGTTAAATTAAATTAAATTATGAGCAAAACAGAAAAATCAGTTTTTGAAACTCTGTCGGCTATAAATGTCAATGACAAGGTCGAGCAGAAAAATGGATTAACTTATCTCTCTTGGGCATGGGCATGGGCAGAGGTAAAGAAGAACTACCCTAGTGCAACGTACAAGGTAGTGAAAGACGAGGCTACTAATATGCCATTTGTATTTGATCCTAATATGGGTTATATGTGTAGCACAGAAGTCACCATTAAGGGTGAAACATTAGAGATGTGGTTGCCAGTTATGGATGGAGCAAACAAGGCTATGAAGTTGGAGGCATATGAATACACTACAAGGTATGGAAAGAAGTCTGTACAAGGTGCTAGTATGTTTGACATCAACAAGACTATTATGAGGTGTCTTGTGAAGAACTTAGCTATGTTTGGATTAGGTCATTATATCTATGCAGGTGAAGACCTACCACAAGATGACAAAAGTGTAGCTGAGAAGTTGGCTACTCCAAAAAAGGCAGAGCCTAAAAAAACTGCACCTAAAAAAGCAGAGCCTAAAAAGACTACCATAATTAATCTAGATATCGGTGATGATAATTGGGAGAAGGTGTTGAAGTATGTGGTAGCAAACAAAGAGTTAGGTCTGAAGAAGATTGGTGAAAACTTACTTACCAAATATAGTATGACTGCAAAGGTTAAGAAAGAAATTGCTAAATCCTTATAAGCCATGTCAGACAAAATAATCAAACAACTTAAAGACGACAAGGAATATTACGGAGGGATAGGTAAGAACTATCTCTCCAATAGTGATATTGGAGCATTACTTTCAAACCCAAAAGAATTTGGGGTACAGAAAGATGACAACATAAATTTTGCGAAAGGAAGATTGTTTCACCACTTGATTTTAGAGCCAGAAAAAGTTAAAGATTGGAACGCAGTAGATGTGTCAAGCAGAAACACAAAGAAGTACAAGGAAATATTAGCCGAGTCTGAAGAGCCATTCCTTTTGCTACAAAAAGAATATGATGACATCACAGAACTTGCAAAGGTTATGACATCCAACTTAGACTTTTACGATATGATATATGCTGATGGTAATCAGTTTGAAGTTCCAGCAATTGGAGAGATAGGAGGAGTAATGTGGAAAGGTAAGGCAGATATAGTTTGTGCAAATGACTGTTTGATTGATATAAAAACTACAAGTGACATAAATAAATTCATTTATAGTGCATCAAAATACAACTACGATAGTCAAGCATACGTATACCATACATTGTTTGGTAAGCCTCTAAAATTTCTCGTAATAGATAAGACTAATGGTCAGCTAGGAGTCTTTGAAACAACGGCAGACTTTATTGAGAAGGGTGCAGTAAAGGTTCAGAAGGCAATCGAGGTATACAATAAATTTTTTGGAGAAGATGCTACGGATGATGTAAATCAATATTATCGTCATGTGGAACTTATTTAAAAAACTAAAAAAATCTTCTAACATTATGTACTTACAAGTTCCAAAAGTATGTAAGACCAGGAGTGATAAGAATCAACTTATCGAAGAAACATTAAAACATTTGGAACGTAACATTAAAATTAATCAGTAAATGGAATTATCAGTAATCGGTAAAATTACCAAAGTATTACCACCACAGAGTGGAACATCAAAGTCAGGAAATGCCTGGACTAAGCAACTATTTTTAATCGACAATGGAGAAACATACAACAACCTATTTTGCTTTGAGTTGTTTAAAGATGAAAAGGTACAACAGTTTAATCAGTATAACAACGTTGGAGATGTAGTTAAGGTTGAGTTTAATGTAAACTGCAACGAGTACAACGGAAAGTATTACACGAGCCTACAAGCATGGAAGGTGTCTAAAGCTGATCCATCTAACATAGAGGTAAATGAGCCAGAGGTCGTAGGAGAAGATGATGGTGAAGTGCCATTCTAAAACTATAATTATAAATAAATAGGGAGATTTATATCTCCCTTTTTTTACCTCTTGTGTGTGACGAATATGACAAAAAAACAATCTCTATATATTTATATACTTTTTATATATTTATTTTTTTTATTCCCTATACGATAGTAAAAAATTGTCACAAAATAACACTAAACTAATAACCAGATAGTTACAGAAAAAAAAACGACATAAAATTGACACAGAAATGACACAGAACATCACAATATTTAGAAACATTAAGGAAACAGACACTCCATTCTATGTTAACATAGACAAAATACTTGATAGAATAAAGAATGGGAAGTCTAAAGACCTAGTTAAAAACATTCGAAAAGAAAAAGATAAGACCCATCGAAACGAACTAAAGAAAAAATTACCAGCTATATGTTTTTCAGGAAAATTTACCAACAGAAAAGATTCTTCACTAAACGAGCATAGTGGTTTTATATGTTTAGATTTTGATGGATATGAGAAACAAAAAACTATGATATCTGAAAAGCAAAAACTAACAAAAGATAAATATACTTATTCTGTTTTTGTTTCACCAAGTGGTAATGGATTGAAAGTTATAGTTAAGATACCTCAAGATGTAGAAAACCATATAAATTATTTTATAGCACTAGAAAAATATTATGAGTCAAAATACTTTGACAAAACTTGCAAGAATGTAAGTAGGGTTTGTTATGAGTCTTATGATCCATTACTATTTTTAAATAAAAACTCATCTGTATGGGATGAGGTTGCTGAAATTGAGTATAAAGAGTTTACCTCATCAGATTCACCAACAATACCTATCACAGACGAAAACAAAATAGTTGAGATACTAGTTAAATGGTGGACAAAAAAATACCCAATGTCTGAAGGACAACGAAACCAAAATGTTTACATACTAGCAATGGCTTTTAATGATTATGGAGTTCAGCCATCCTTAGCTGGTTACATTCTTAATCAGTATGCAAGTAAAGATTTTAATCAAAAAGAAATTAAAAGAACAATAGACTCAGCGTACTCCAACAGACAAAACTTTGGAACTAAGTATTACGAGGATGACGTAGCAATAAGTAAGATAAAACAACAACTTAGAAGAGGAGTACCAAAAAAGGAGATTCGTCAGCAATTTGAAGATACGGCAGTTGGTGGCGATGTAGTTAATGCCGTAATACATAAAGTTGAAGATGAAAATAGCAAATATATATTTTGGACTAAAAGTGACAAGGGAGTTGTTAAGATTGTTCACATAGAATTTAAAAGGTTTTTAGAAGATAAAGGTTTTTTTAAATTTTGTCCAGAGGGAAGTAAGAACTATGTGTTTGTTAAAAGAGAAAGTAATTTAGTAGATCACACATCTGAAAAAGAAATAAAAGATTTTGTTCTTTCTCATCTACTAACCCTTGATGATATTAGTATATATAATTATTTTGCAGATTCAGTTAGGTTTTTCAGAGAAGAGTTTTTAACACTACTAGAAACAATTGACATATTTTTTATTGAAGATACTAAGTATTCTGCTTATCTGTATTATAATAATTGTGCAGTTGAAATAACTAAAAACTCTGTAAAAATAATGGAGTATTCAGATTTGGAAGGTTATGTATGGAGAGACCATATCATTGATAGAAAATTTAAAATATGTGAAGTTGGTAATTGTACATATCAAACGTTTGTAAAAAATATTTGTGGAGGCGAACAAGAGCAGAAGAGAATTAAAACTATGGAAAGCACCATTGGATTTATGCTTCATGCTCACAAAAATTTAAGCTATTGTCCTGCTATTATATTAAATGACGAGGTTATAACAGACACACCTGAAGGTGGAACTGGTAAGGGAATTTTTATGAAGGCAATATCACACATGAAAAAGGTTGTCACGATTGATGGAAAGTCGTTTGCTTTTGAACGTTCCTTTGCATATCAATTAGTGTCAGCAGATACACAGATACTTGTGTTTGATGATGTTAAGAAATACTTTGACTTTGAAAGGTTGTTTTCTGTTGTTACTGAGGGCATGACCTTAGAGAAGAAAAATAAAGATGCCATCTCTATACCATTTTCTAAATCACCTAAGATAGCTATTACTACTAACTATGCAATCAAAGGGAGTGGTAATTCATTTGCTCGTAGAAAGTGGGAGGTGGAACTTAGTCAACACTATAATAAAAATCGTACCCCATTAGATGAGTTTGGTAAATTAATGTTTGGAGATTGGGATGATGCAGAGTGGTGTCAGTTTGATAACTATATGATTCAAAACCTACAACTATACCTTGGGAAAGGATTATTAAAATCTCATTCTGTAAACCAAGAGATAAGAAACCTAGGTGTTGAAACAAGCCATGAGTTTTTAGAGTGGTGTGGTCTGATTGAGGGAGAGATGGATAATCTATTGGTTGCAAAAAACAGAAAAAGCTACAAGCAAACTCTATATGTAGAATTTACATCTGAATACCCAGATTATGCACCCAAGTCTAAGATGTCTATAACAAGAAACAGATTCTACAAGTGGCTCGTTGCATATGCTAATTACAAATTTGGTTGTGCTCCAGAGGAGGGTAGAGACAGAGATGGAAGATGGATTCGATTCAGAGGTAAAGAAGAACTAGAAGTACAAGGTAAACTAATGTAAGGTATGATTGAATTTAGAGACTATCAAAAGAATATTATCAGTCAAGGAACTGAGATTCTAAAAGACAAAGGATTCCTATATCTTGCAATGGAAGTGCGAACTGGAAAGACTTTAACAAGTTTAGGTATTGCAGATCAGATGGATGTGGAACACGTATTGTTTCTTACTAAAAAGAAAGCTATATCATCAATCGTTGGTGACTATGACCTTATGTGTCCTGCATCATTTATATTGTTTACAATAAACTATGAAAGTATGCATAAGCTACCACAAAATATTAAGTGGGATATTGTCATCATTGATGAGGCACATAGTTTAGGTGCGATACCTAAGCCTAACAAACGTGCTAGAGATGTAAAGGCATTAATCAAAAAAAATAAAAGTAAAGTAATTCTGATGTCAGGAACACCTACACCTGAGTCTTACAGTCAAATGTATCACCAGGTGTATGGTATTCCAAATAATCCATTTAGAGAGTATGTAAGCTTCTATAAGTTTGCAAAGGACTATGTAGATGTTAGGCAGAGAAAAATAAACTCTATGATGATTAATGACTATTCTAGAGGACTTGAAACTATAGTTGACAAGATGAATCCATACACGATTAGATTTACTCAGAAAGAGGCAGGATTTGAGAATGATATAATTGAAGAAGTATTGGAAGTTGATATGAGTGAATTGACTTATAGTTTAACATCTAAACTAAAAAAAGATTTAGTTGTTGAAGGGAATGAGGATGTGATACTTGCCGACACACCAGTAAAACTTATGATGAAACTTCACCAAATGTATAGTGGAACTGTTAAGTTTGAGAGTGGAAACTCTATGATATTAGATTTAAATAAAGCACAGTTTATTTATGACAACTTTTGCGTGTCAAAGGTTGGAATATTTTATAAGTTTAAAGAAGAGCTGAACGCATTAAAAACTGTTTATGGAGATCAGTTGTGTACGGAGCTTGATGAGTTTAATTCAACAGACAAAACCATAGCACTACAGATTGTGAGTGGTAGGGAGGGGATAAGTTTACGTAATGCTGAGTTCCTAGTGTACTACAACATAGACTTCAGTGCAACAAGTTATTGGCAAAGTCGTGACCGAATGACAACCAAAGATAGTAAGCTAAGTAAAGTTTACTGGGTGTTTGCTAAGGATGGGATAGAGAAAGAAATATACAAATCAGTAGTTCAAAAGAAGGATTATACCCTTAAACACTTTAAAAAAGATTTATTAACTTTAAATTAAATACAATGGGAATTAAAAAAAATTACAATAAACTAACTTATGCTACCTCTGATTGGTCATTTGAAAACTCATACAACGATGTAAGAATAAAAGAGTTAGTAAAATGGATAAATGAGGAAGAAAGAATACTTGAAAGGAAGGAGGTTTTGGAAAAAGCTAAGACTATGTTTATAAAAGAAAGAACTTTGGCAGATATATTAAAAAAATTAGTTTTAAGTAGAAAAATACAAAGACTATCTCATGGATTATATGCGTGTTTAAACTATAAACCAACTGAAACAAAAAAACTTACTTAGTTTATGACAGAACAACATATACAAAAGAAGAGAATAACGCAATTAGAGTCAGAGGGTTACTATGTAATCAAGCTTATTAAGACCAATAAGAACGGCATCCCTGATCTAATTGCAGTTCACCCAGATGGTAAGATACTTTTCAGTGAGATAAAAAAAGAAGGTGGGAAGTTGTCGGAGTTACAAAAATATAGAATAAAAGAATTAGAAAAACATGGATTTAGAACTGAGGTTTACAGAGGATAGAGATATATTATTAAAAAACTATGGCGTGACATTTTATGTTGCAACATACTTAAATGAGTTGCCATTTAATCTTAGAGTTAAAGTTAATAATGCTCTTGAAAATTTAAATTATGATTTATTTACACCATCAGATGATTATAATTTTATTGGTGGTGTCATAAGAGGAGAAAACCCTTTCTTTTTTTCTTTAGCTTTTTTGCGTGAGGAAGGAGAGTATCCATATTTTGTAGACATAAAACAAGATACCTTGGATGAATATTTAGATTACGTTAAAGCAAAACAAACAATTGAAAACTATGAACATAAAAAAAACAATACAGAAAGCACAACAAATGCTAGATAAATTACCGAAAGGTGATAAGAGAAAAGAACTATTTCAAAAAATACTTAAATTAAAATCAAATGACAGAACCAATTGAACTATTAAGAGAACGATTTGAAGAGATAAGACAAGCTAGAGATTCAGCAGAAGCTAATGGATTGTCTAAAAAAGATTTAGAAGAACTAAACAACATACACCACAAGTATTATGTTTCTATTGAAGTATTAAAAAGAGCAATTGATAAAGCATTTATCGATAAGGGAGTTTTATACAAAGCATCTATAGATTTCTTTCATGGTCAAGAAAGAGAGATAAAAAGATTAAAAACCACTGTTAAAAGGCTATACCGAGAGAACTCAAAAGAAAAGCAGAATTTTTTAACAAATTAATTACAAAAAATATCTAATTTTTTTTTTTGTATTTTTAATTACATCAAATATGAAAAATAAAATGCAACACAGACCTAGGTTAGACGAAGAGGAATATGAGTTAATAAGAGACCACAGAGCATTAAAAAAAGAAGCTGAAGAAGTTGGAATACCTATAGAAGATATTAGTCATTATTGGCATAAAGGAAAACACTTCTCTATTCATGCTAAAAAACAAGGTATATCTATACATAAATTAAGAGACGCAATAATAGAGGAGATGGACAAACACTCTCCTTCATATCCGAAAATAAAAAGAAAAAAAAATAATGATTCTCACTTACTAGTTATCGATCCTGCTGATATACATATAGGAAAACTAGCCTCATCATTTGAAACTGGAGAGGAATATAACTCACAGATAGCAGTTAAAAGAGTTAAGGAAGGGGTTGAAGGAATAATAAATAAATCACAAGGATTTAATATAGATCAGATTTTGTTTATTGGAGGTAATGATATACTGCACGTTGATGTTCCTTCTAGAAAGACTACATCAGGAACACCACAAGATACAGATGGGATGTGGTATGATAACTTTCTTACTGCAAAAAAATTATATGTAGATATAATAGAAATATTATTAGACATAGCAGATGTTCACTTTGTTTATAACCCTAGTAATCATGACTACGTCTCTGGATTTATGTTGTCAGACTCAATAAAATCTTGGTTCAGAAAATGCGATAACATAACCTTTGATTGTAGCATTGCACATAGAAAGGGATACAAGTATGGTAAAAATTTAATTGGAACTACTCATGGAGATGGAGCAAAGATTGCTGACCTGCCACTTATAATGGCTAATGAGTTTTCTAAATGGTGGGCAGAAACCAAACACAGGTATGTATACACACACCACGTACATCACAAGAATTCAAAAGACTATCATGGGATAACTGTTGAGTCTCTGAGGTCTCCTAGTGGATCAGACTCTTGGCATCATAGAAATGGATATGGTGTTGGTGGAATAAAGGCAGTAGAAGGATTTATTCATTCAAAAGACCATGGACAAATAGCTAGATTAACTCATATATTTTAAAAGAAAATGATTAACCCTTTAGATGAAAAAAGATTAAAACACATTAACCATCTAATGGATGAGATCCACGACCAGTCTAGTAGTGTATATGAAAGCTTAGTTGATAAAGATTTTAATCAAGCAGAACAAGATATTAATCAACTTATATCAACATTAAATAATATAAAGTCTAGTTTTAAAGACGAGATTTAGAAAAATTTTATTATCTTTGAGGTCTACAAAAACATCAATTGAATAATTTTCGGTCAATTCTGTTTAGTTTATGTAACTTTCTAATTGTTTACAAAAACTGGTTAATAGCGAAAGAGCCTCTTAATTGAGGCTTTTTTATTTCCTTTTTCTTTTCTTTCTTCGTTTCTTAGATAGTTTAGATTTTTTAAATCCATCTGTGGCATAGTATAGCTTTACTTGTTTGTCAGTAAACACTCTTCCACTTGGACTTACATTTCTATTTTTACCTGCTTTTGTGAATGGCATATGTTAAAATAATTTACTTGAACTTTTTGATTTTCTTGTAGTTGAAGGTCCAAAAAGACTTGAACTTTTCTCCTTTTTAGGAGGCGTATAGTCATACATCTTATCCTTCTCTTGTTGTCTTAGCTTACGTGCTTTTCGTTTTAACTCTTTCTCTGCCTGCCTTGTTTCATATCCTGGAGAGTCAGGTCCAAACGTTCTCTCCCATAAAGGAAAGTCATATCTCTTCATATCCGTTTCACTGCTATAGCCTTGAAGCATCTCTTCTTTTCTTTTCTTTTTATTAGCAG
>Ga0209374_1000363_pt1 | contig 51822 bp, 50 predicted proteins | sample SaaInlLV_DNA_10m_FD_184683 | JGI IMG/M metagenome (GOLD analysis project Ga0209374, IMG submission 184683) | Marine microbial communities from expanding oxygen minimum zones in the Saanich Inlet - SI075_LV_DNA_10m (SPAdes) (version 2) | ecosystem: Environmental > Aquatic > Marine > Unclassified ... | reverse complement strand
TTTCCTCGAACCGATCGAACGGCATCATAAATGTATGCTTCCATCTTTATTTATTTTACTTTTTTAAATTATTCTTAAATTCTTGTATCACCTGCTGTGTAAAAGGGTCAGACAAATTATCAATTACATCTTCTACCAATTGAGTGAAATCTCGATCCACCAATTTAAGTAAGTTTTTTCTTAATAAGCGTTTTGTTTCCGTAAAAACAGGGGTATGTATGCTCAACATCTTTTGCAAGTATAATTCCGAACGCTCCAATACCGATTCGACTGCAACAGACTCGTTGACCAACCCAACTTCAAGCGCTTGATCGCTGGTATAAAGTTTCATTTGCTGTACAGCCTCCCATGCTTGTTTTTCGCCTAAGTGATAGGCGTATATATCAGCAAGTAATTCGGGAACTTGCATGGACAACTTAAACTCGTGCATCCCAACAACATGTTTAGCTCCTATACCCATCACCCTATAATCTGCACAAAGCGCCAGAATGGTCGCTCCTGCTGGGGCATATCCCGTAATGGCACACACAAAGGGTTTTGAAAATCGAATCATGGCCTGCAATGCTTCGTGGTAATAAGTCCAAAATTCTGTGGCTTTTCCTTTTCCTCCCATGGCAATATTCACAATATCCAACCCTGCACTAAATCCGTGGGGTCGCCCGCTGAGAATTATACCACGAACCGAATCGTCTTGATCCAATACCGTAAAAACATGCTTCAAATCACGAACCATAGCCGTATTGATTTGATTGACCTTACCACCATCCAACTGGACTATGGCGTAGTTTTCTTTTCGTTCAACAGTAATTGAGGTATAGTTCATGGATTCAAAAGCGTATCAATAAAAACAAATATAGAAATATATTGGTTATGTTCTTAATTAATTTAAAAAATGAATGCTTACAATTTTTAAATCTGCTTTAAAATCGTTTAATTTGACAACAAATGAGCAAGAAAGAGGATACAGATAAAATCAATAAACGCAAGAGAGGTCGTCCAACTGAGAAATCGGGAATCGATCAGGGAGCGATTCTAAACAAGGCGTTAAAAGAGTTTTCAAAACACGGCTATGGCGGGACGAGTATTAATAAAATCTCAACTCAATGCGCGGTCAATGATTCCTTGTTACACTATCATTTTGGGAATAAAGAAGACTTATGGAAAAAAGCGGTAAGCACTGCTTTTGATGCCTATTTAAAAGAGTCTGTAACGACCTTTAAACTTCTAAAGCATTTATCGCTAAAAGATACTGCAAAGACCTTGGCACGTCAGTTCATATACTACAATTCAAAATTTCCAGAACTCTATTTGGTCATTGTACACGAAATGACACAAGAATCCCCTCGAAGTGACTGGTTAATTGAGCATGTTCTCAAACCCCTAACTTTAAAGACTAGTCAATTACACAGAATGTTAGTTAAAAAGGGTTTGAGCGAAGATTTTCCAATCCCAAACTTAACTACAATTTTTTTCAGTGCTGCCAACTCCATTTTCTTGTTCAACTATCAAATGAAAAAGCAATTCGGCATTGATCCTTTTGATGAAAAAGAAGTAGAAAAACACGCCGATATCATTGTCAAGATTTTTTATCCCAACATATAGCCGAGCAGCTATTAGCAACTGGGAAAAGAGACAGCTACATGAATTGCCAAGCCGCCTTCTGATGTCTCTTTGAAGTTAGAATTCATTGCCTGCCCAGTTTCCCACATGGTTTTTACGACCTGATCAAAGTTCACAATAGCATCTTCGGGATTGCCGTTCAAGGCTAAATTTGAAGCCATAATGGCTTTGATGGCCCCCATGGAGTTGCGTTCAATGCAAGGCACTTGAACCAGTCCCTGTATCGGATCACAAGTCAACCCCAAATGATGTTCCATGGCAATTTCGGCTGCCATTAAAATTTGCTTTGTGCTTCCCCCTAAACATGCAGTCAGTCCTGCTGCTGCCATAGCAGAAGACACACCAATCTCAGCTTGGCATCCGCCTTCAGCTGCTGATATTGTAGCGCCTTTTTTAAACATACAACCAATTTCTCCTGCAACCAGCAAAAACTTTTTTACATCTTCAAAGCCTCTATTTACAGCAAAATATTGGTGGTATAAGAGCACTGCTGGAATTACGCCTGCGGCTCCGTTGGTGGGTGAAGTAACAATCTTCCCCATGGCTGCATTTTGTTCATTTACAGCCAAGGCGAAACAACTGATCCATGTATTCAGCGTGTCGAAGACTAAGGGTGTTTTTCTGAGGGCTTCTTCCCAGGCATCTATTGTTTTATACTGATACTCCTCCAGTAATTTTGAACAGAGTTCACGTGCACGTCTTTTTACCTTTAACCCACCAGGGAGAATACCCGCTGTAATACAACCTTTATATACAGATAGTTTCATCGTATCATAAATCTCTTGCAGCTTAAAGTTGATTTGCTCAGCCGTCCCAAGATGTTGTTCGTTTCGGAATATAATCTCGTGAAAGTCTAGTGTATTGTTTTGAGTGTGTTGCAAAACATCCGCTCCATTTTCAATAGGAAATGGAAAATCAACCTTTTTCTGTTCAGGCTCTGAATCGCCAAGTAACCGAATAAACCCTCCTCCTAAGGAAGCATAGGTTTGTTCCAAAACAATTTCCTTTTTCCTAGACGCTCTAAAAGTTAAAACATTGGGATGTGCCTCATGCAAACGATTACAAAAATCAATATGCATTTGTGGTGAAAAAGAGATGCTCACTGAATCGAAAAATAGGGTTTCTGTTATCCTGATTTGATCCAGAATACGGTCCATTTCACAAGTGTTGGTAGTTTCTGGTATGAGTCCTGATAGACCCAGTTGAACCGCAACATCAGTCTTGTGGCCTTTCCCTGTTTTGGAAAGGGAGCCATAAAGTGTAATTGAAATGCTATCGAATGCAAGTGTTGTGAGCGTATTCCTAAAAGCCAAGGCCGCTTTCCAAGGGCCAAGCGTATGACTGCTCGAAGGTCCTACTCCGATTTTAAAAATATCAAAAACACTGAGCTGTTCCATAGGGATGAAGCTTTCTAAAACCATGCATACAATAGCGTAAAACTAAATAAATTTGTAATTAGTTGCTCCAAGTTGCTGTTAAATTTTATAATTCATCGAAGCCAACCGCAGTTATGTAATCAACTATAAGCTAGGAGGAAACCAAGTAGCCAAGCGCTTGAAGTTGTGCGGTGCCGATCCTAAGCTTTCTGAAAAGGATGTACAATTTTTAAAGAGCTGTTGAGTAACTCTTATAGCTTAAGTACTTTAAAAAATAAGGTGCAGTTTGCTAAACTCATTTTAAATGCGTTAATTGAAGGATGATGTCGACTAAAGTTATAAATACATTTTTAAAAATCTTTGTGCTTTGTTTTGGTGCTTTACTCGCACTCCTATTGATAGCAAGAACACCTAATGTTAGTGTTGAAACCCTAAAGGAACGGTATACGGACTCCAATTCGCAATTCATTTCTGTTGATGGGCTTGAAGTTCATTACAAAGATGAAGGAGCTGGCTTTCCAATTGTTCTTCTGCACGGCACCAGTGCCTCCTTACACACTTGGGATGCATGGACCGAAGAGCTTATAAAAGAGTATCGTGTCATACGTATGGATCTTCCAGCCTTTGGTATTACGGGTCCAAATGCAACAAATCAATATGATATAGCAACCTACAATCGTTTTTTAGAGCAGTTGCTGAACCAACTTGGAGTTACTGATTTTGTTCTTGCTGGAAATTCTCTAGGGGGTTCTATTGGCTGGCATTACGCCTCAGATCACCAAGAACAAGTAAAGCAACTAATTTTACTAAATCCAGCTGGATTCCCATCAGAAAAGGAACGTCCCTTAATTTTTAGATTGGCTTCAATTCCGGTGCTCAATCAACTTTTAAAACTCATCACTCCCAGATCCTTTGTAAAAGATAATTTAGAAGAAGTCTATTTCGATGACAGTAAAATAAGCGAGGCATTGATTGATCGTTATCATCAAATGATTTTAAGGGAAGGTAGTCGTGCTGCTTTTATTGAACGTGCAAATTTAGAAGGACAAGATGATACGGATCGCTTGTCACAAGTGCTAGCCCCGACTTTACTTATTTGGGGCGAAAACGACCTTTGGATACCCGTCGAAAATGGAGCGAAATTCATGAACGAACTCCCAAACAGCAGTTTGATTGTTATGAAGGAAACGGGCCATGTACCCATGGAAGAACGTCCTCTGGAAAGCGTGGCTCATGCACTCCAATTCATCAAACAAAATACGGTAAAAGATTCCCTCCTCGGAGCAGAAAACATAAACTGATATGATACAACTATATTGCATGGGAGGCATTTATTTCATCCTCGGAATTGTTCATTTTACCCACACTGGTTTTTACAGGCCCATGATGCCTAAATTCTTACCAGCACACGATGCATTAATTTATTGGAGTGGTATTGCCGAGATTGTCCTGGGTTTAGGAGTGCTTTTTCCAGTGACAAGAAGCATTGCACTATGGGGTATTATTGCTATGCTAACCGTATTTTTAGTAGTACACGTCAATATGCTGCTGCCGGGAAACAGGTTGGGTATGTCCCTTTGGGCGCTTGGACTTCGAATTCCAATTCAATTTGCCCTCATGTATTGGGCCTATGTGAACCTTCCTTAAAGGCTATTTGCTTTCTTTATTCTTTTAAGTTCGTTCTTAATCAACCGATTCCAAACAGTGTATCCTTGGGAATTCAAATGCAAACGATCGGATATAAACAACGAATCATTGGGTTTATTGTCTTCAGCTAAGAAAGCGGAAGCCGTAGATACAAAATAAAGTCCCTCTTTACGGGCGCACAATTCCTCAACCAAGCGATTTACTTTTTCAATAGCGTTCCATTGCTTCCATCGGCTTGGCGTGGGCGTTATCTCAACAAAGACTAGGGGTGTTGATGGATGTTTTTCTCGAACTTGTTTTATAAAGTATTTGATTAAACGTAAAACCTTCTTTGGGCTTTCATCTTCTGGAACCCCTTTGATATCGTTGGCAACAAAGCAGACGATAATTTCGGGTTGGTGGTTGGCTAAAATCCGATCGGTATAAAAAATAATATCCCGAAAATGAGCACCTCCGTAACCTCTTTTAATAACTGGAAAAGGCTTCATATCTTCCTCAAGGGTATTCCATAAACGAATACTAGAACTTCCTATAAACAAAATAGCATTATCAGGGTATTCTTGAGTTTGATCCAAGGCTTCGAACTGACGGACTTCTGGAGCTACCCAACTGTAGCTTTCAGGAGCCTATTCGAGATGAATTCAATGAGTCCTTTTATGATTACACCAACAACTCCCTAGAAATGCTGCTAGACTATGAATTGAATTTAAAAAATAAAGTGAGTGTCGGGTTTGGACTAATTACTGAAAAATACTTAAAAAAAAAGGGAGAAGATCTTCCTGAAGTGCCTAATGAATTTGAAACAAATAAATATTTAGGCAAGGCCTTTTATGATTATAACGCCTTAAATTATCACTATTATTTCACAGAAGGTTTTAGAAGTTTTACGAATTTTACTTTTGTGACGGGAAAAAACATCAATGGTGACAGACAGTTTGTCTCTTTTGAAAATGATTTATTTTTCTATAAAAGAATAAAAAGTAAAGGCAACTGGGCTACCCGACTTAAAATTGGTTTGGCAACCAACACTCCCTCTCCTTTTCCTCCTTTTGCGATAGACAACAACCAGAACATTCGTGGAATTGGAAATCTGGTAAAGCGCGGTAGCGGTGTTTGGGCGGTGAATACCAAGTATCGTCACACCCTAATTGAAAAGAAATGGTTTGTATTACAAGCCAACAGCTTTTGGGATATTGGAAGTTTGCGACAAGCCGGTGAAAATCTCAATACCTTTTTCAAAAACAAATCCATAGAAACGCGCGCAGGTGTAGGGGTGCGAATAATTCACAAATTCATCTTCAGAGCCATCATTCGAATCGATTATGGGTTCTCTTTCGACAACAGTCCCGGCGGGTTGGTTTTTGGTATTGGTCAGTATTTTTAAGCCTAGAGCAAATACTCCGTATTTACAAAGTTTGATTCTTTAGAATTCATTAGCGTATCTAAGATCTCGTTGTTGTAAGGCGTGTCTTTGGCAGCCACAAACGTTCGAATAGAAAATGAACGAAGTGCATCGTATACACTTAACGTACCCACAGCAGAATTTTTACGTCCCGTAAACGGATATACATCCGGTCCACGTTGACAAGCACTGTTTAAATTAACACGACATACCAAGTTGGCTAATACATCAATCAGCGGAGCTAATTTACGAACATCTCTTCCAAACAAACTAACCTGTTGTCCGTAGTCCGAAGTAGCCATGGCATCTAGAGGTTCATTAATATCAGAATAAGAAATCACCGGTACTACGGGTCCAAACTGTTCTTCATGGTAAACACTCATCGTATCATTAACCGGATATAAAACAGCCGGAAAAGAGTAATTATCCGTCAACTCCCCTCCTCTTTTATTCATTATTTTTGCGCCTTTTGCAACCGCATCTTTGATCAATTCTTGTATGTAAGCCGGTTTTCCGGGTTCTGGCAAAGGCGTTAAGAAAACATCATCTTCCCAAGGCAAACCAAACTTTAAAGCATCTACTGCTTCCGAAAAACGCTTGTTAAACTCATCAACGATGGATTCATGTACATACAATACTTTTAGTGCTGTACAACGTTGCCCGTTGTAGGATAGTGTACCAGAAATACACTCCTTTATGGTAGAATCTAAATCTGCATCTGGTAAAATAATACCCGGATTTTTTGCCTCCAATCCCAAAACTAAACGCAAGCGGTTTTTATAGGGGTGCAAATCTTGAAGAGCAACGGCTGAGGAACTGTGCCCTATAAGAGCCAATACATCTACTTTTCCCGTTTCCATAATGGGAGAAGCAATTTTGCGTCCACGTCCAAAAAGAATATTAACAACACCTGCCGGAAAACTCTCTTGGAATGCTTTCAACAAAGGCGTTATTAGCAATACTCCGTGTTTTGCAGGTTTGAAAATTGTAGTATTCCCCATAATAATAGCAGGAATAAGCAAACAAAAAGTTTCATTTAGTGGGTAATTATACGGTCCTAAACACAAAATTACGCCCAAAGGACCTCTTCTTATATGTGCATGGATACCCGATTGTTTATCAAATTTAGCGCTTTTACGATCCAATTTTTTATAGGCCTCGACGGTATCAAAAATATAATCTACGGTACGATCAAATTCTTTGTAAGAATCTGCTTTATTTTTCCCTATTTCCCACATGAGCAACTCGACTACTTGCTCCCGAGAATCTTTCATTTTTTCTGCAAAGGTTGTCAAGCATCGCAAACGATCTTTAACCTTCATTGTTGGCCAAACCCCCTGTCCTCTGTTGTACGCTTTTTCAGCAGCACCTAATGCTGCCAAAGCTGCATCCGTTTCCATATCAGGAATTGAGCCTAAAAGTGTTGGTCCCACATGACCGTCTTTACCTTCCGATTGTATGGTCGAATACACTTCAGACGTAGCACCATTCCAGGTATGCAATACGCCATCTACCAAATACTCGTTACAGTGAATGTGGTTCTTAAATTGTGGGGATACCATAGTAGCATTTTTAGAAAGCTGCGTCATAATGAAGTTTTGTTTAACTTTTTGATGATAATATTAAACCAAGTTAATGATTATATTGTGAACAGTGAATAAAATCAGACGAAATGCGTTTATTTCATGAATTAATTACGTTCAAAAATATTAAAAATTAGTTAGAAGAAAAAGTTGTTAGTCCATTTAAACTCAAGTATCTTTAAGTTTATAATGCAATCAAATTTTTTATGCATACACATCCCCTTTCAAAAAAAATCGGACTCTTTGCTGGGCCCTTACTTTTTATAATGGTTCTCAACTTTCCATTTGGCACTTTATCCTTTGAAGCTACAGCAGTTCTCGCTACCGCTTTATGGATGGTAAGTTGGTGGATTAGTGAAGCTGTATCTATTTCGGTAACTGCATTACTTCCATTAATCATTTTTCCATTGACCGGTGTTATGGCAGTTAATGATGTTGGGGCAAACTACGGAAGCTCCATTGTATTTCTGTTTTTCGGAGGGTTTGTTTTAGCTTTAGGTCTCGAAAAGGTAAACTTGCACCGAAGAATTGCCCTGACCATTATAAAGAAAACGGGGACCTCACCCAATAAAGTGATTTTGGGTTTTATGATCGCAACCGCCTTCATGAGTATGTGGATTAGTAATACCGCAAGTACAGTAGTTATGCTACCCATTGCCTTATCCGTAATTAATTTACTCATCGACCAACAAGAATCTTCAACAAAACAAACACAAAATTTTGCTTTGAGTGTGATGCTCGGAATTGCATTTTCGGCTAATGCCGGAGGAATTGCAACTGTAATTGGTACTCCCCCAAACTCGGTACTCATCGGGCTTTTAGAGAATGAATACCAAATACAGATTTCTTTTGTCAAATGGATGATGATCGGTTTGCCATTTGCTATCGTGATGATTACTGTAATATATTTGGTTTTGGTATACGGAATGTTTTCAACAAAAGGTCTTCAGTTTAGTGCCTCACAAGAAGTAATCGACAATGAACTTAAAAAGTTAGGCCCCATAAAACCAAAGGAAAAACAAGTTCTGTGGGTATTCGGAATTGTAGTATCTCTTTGGATTTTTAGGACTTTAATTAACTCCGTCTTCCCTGGGCTAAAACTATCGGACACCGTGATTAGTATTCTAGGAGCCCTTGCCCTTTTTGCTATACCTTTTGATTTGAAAAAAGGGGACTTTATTTTAGATTGGCAGGATACACAAAAATTATCTTGGGGAATTCTCATTCTTTTTGGCGGTGGGCTTGCGCTAGCTAAAGGAATGTCAGCAACGGGAATTGTATCGCTGATCACAACCTATATCGCCGAAGGAAACTTCAGCATTCTTCTAACTGCATCCTTCCTGATTATCCTGATGCTCTTTATGACAGAACTGATGAGTAATGTGGCGCTTGTAGCTGTATTAGCTCCTGTAGTTGCTGGTATTGCGCTTGGTCTTGAAATACCCTTACTCTATTTGTTAATCCCGGTAACCATGGCAAGCAGTTGTGCATTCATGCTGCCCATGGCAACACCCCCTAATGCAATTGTATTTGCCAGTGGGTTTATTAAGGTACATGAAATGGCACGGGTTGGAATTATAATCAACTGTATTGCAGTAGTACTCTTGATAGCCGTTTTTGAATTTGTACTCCCCTTAATTTTTTAGAAAATCAAATAAATCGGGCTTGTCGTTAAGGTATTCTCCAAAGAATCCTTGGGTTTTCATTCGTTCCATAAGCGGAATAAAATCTGCTTCCTTTTTCAACTCAACACCAACTACAGCGGGAGCAAAATGCTGGTTGCTTTTTTTTGAAAATTCAAAGTGTGTAATGTCATCATCAGGTCCTAAAACATGAGTAACAAAATCTTTTAGAGCCCCTGCTCGTTGCGGAAAGCGAACGATGAAATAATGCTTTAATTGGGCATAGAGTAAAGCGCGTTCTTCAATTTCTGGAGTACGGGTAATATCGTTATTTCCGCCACACAGAATTACTGCAACTTGCTTTCCTTTAATGGTTGATGCATATTGATCCAAGGCGGCAATAGCCAATGCCCCAGCAGGTTCGGCAACAATACCTTCTTTATTATATAAATCTAAAATCTCTTGGCAAATTCGACCTTCAGCTACTGTAATACAGTCATCTAAATATTCTTCACAAATCTCATAACTTAGGTTTCCTACCTGTTGAACTGCAGCACCATCAACAAACTTATCTATCTTTTGCAGTCTTGTATTTTTCTTATTTTCAAGAGAAATTTTCATGGAAGGAGCGCCTAAAGGTTCTACTCCAATTATTTTTGTGTTCGGAGATAAAGCCTTAAAAACAGTTAAAATTCCTGAAATCAAGCCACCACCTCCAATGGGAACAAAAACATAATCCAATGGTATGTTTGCTTGTTTTATAAGTTCAATGGCAATTGTTGCTTGCCCCTCGATTACATCCACATCATCAAACGGATGGACAAAAGCTAGTCCGTCTTTTTTACAATGGGCAAGCGCAGCTTGCTGGGAGTCATCGTAGGTGTCTCCTATCAAAACAATAGAAACATAAGGCCCCCCAAACATCTTTACCTGTTCCACCTTTTGATTTGGGGTAGGTATGGGCATGTAAACGATTCCCTTAATCTTCAGCAGATTGCACGAAAAAGCAAAGCCTTGAGCATGGTTACCCGCACTTGCGCAAACAATTCCTTTTTTAAGCTCTTTTGGATCAAGTGCGTTTATTTTATTGTAAGCACCTCTTATCTTAAATGAACGTACCTGTTGTTGGTCCTCTCTTTTGAGGAAAACGGAGGAAGAAAAGACATCAGATAAACGGTTGTTATATTGCATAGGAGTCTCCAGCACTACATTCGAAAGTACTTGTAGTGCCTTTTGAGCTCCTAAAACTGTGGGTTTTTTATGCAATAGTTATACGATTTTTTTCATTGCTGTCATCGAATCACGCAGTTCGTAACCAATCATTTCGATGGGGTGAAAACGAATGATTTCATTGATGTCAATGAGTTGTTTATTATCGATACCATTATTTTGATCAGCAGCAAAAGCTGTTCCAATAACATCAATATTAATTTTTTTCATAAACTCGGTAAGCATCGGCTTACACGCATGATCGAATAGGTAGCATCCGTATTCTGCTGTATCCGAAATAACACGATTCATTTCAAATAATTTTTTACGTGCAATGGTATTTGCAATTAATGGCGTTTCGTGTAAAGACTCATAGTATGCAGACTCTTCTTTAATCCCAGCTGCCACCATTGTGTCAAAAGCAAGCTCTACTCCTGCTCTAACAAATGCTACCATCAAAACACCATGATCGAAGAACTCTTGCTCTGAAATTTCTTGGTCGGTTACCTTTGTTTTTTCAAAAGCAGTTTCGCCGGTTGCGGCTCTCCAGCCCAAAAGATTTTTATCATCATTAGCCCAATCCTCCATCATGGTCTTAGAGAAATGACCCGACATAATATCATCCATATGTTTATGGAATAAAGGCTCCATAATTTCTTTTAACTCTTCTGAAAGCTCAAATGCTTTAACTTTTGCAGGATTAGAAAGACGATCCATCATATTCGTTATTCCACCGTGCTTAAGGGCTTCGGTAATGGTTTCCCATCCGTACTGAATTAATTTAGCAGCGTAAGCTGGCTCAATACCTTGTTCAATCATTTTGTCGAAACACAAAATTGAACCGGTTTGTAGCACCCCGCATAAGATGGTTTGCTCTCCCATCAAATCGGACTTAACTTCAGCTACAAAAGAAGATTCTAATACACCCGCACGATGACCACCAGTAGCAACAGCATAGGCTTTTGCTTGATCTAATCCATGACCTTGAGGATCATTTTCGGGATGAACAGCAATTAGAGTCGGTACTCCAAAACCTCTTTTATATTCTTCTCTTACTTCAGAACCAGGACACTTAGGGGCTACCATAATAACCGTAAGGTCTTCACGAACCTGAGTTCCCTCTTCTACGATATTGAATCCGTGAGAATAAGAAAGTGTAGCTCCTTTTTTCATTAAGGGCATCACGGCTTGTACTACAGGCGTATGGTTTTTATCCGGTGTAAGGTTGATAACAACATCTGCATCTGGAATCATTTCTTCATAACTGCCTACAGAAAACTGATTGTCAACAGCGTTTTGATAGGAAGCTCTTTTTTGATCAATTGCACCTTGACGTAGAGCATACGCAATATTCAATCCAGAATCGCGCATATTCAGCCCTTGGTTTAATCCTTGTGCACCGCAACCTACGATTACAATTTTTTTGCCCGCTAAAGCTGCAATTCCATCTTCAAATTCTGAAGCATCCATGAAACGACATTGCGCAAGTTGATTGAGTTGATCTCTAAGTGAAAGTTGATTAAAATAATTTGCCATTGTAAATAGTTTAGTCTTTATTTTGTTGTTTAAATGAGTTGAGAATCTCTGAGATTCCCATTTTTTCTTTTGTAATTGATATTCTTCCCGAGCGAACAAACTGCAGCAAGCCATAAGGGGCAAGTGCTACTCGTAGCTCTTCGGTTTCATCGCGAAAACCTGTTTTTTCAATAACAAAATATTCTGGCGAAACGGTCACAATATTAGCGTGACTGTCTTTGATCATATTTTGAATTTGACGTTCTTCGAACAAAGAACTTGATTTTACTTTATATAATGCCGATTCTTGAAAAATAGTTTCTTCGTCTGTGTGATAAAAAGCTTTTATAACATCAATTTGCTTTTCAATCTGTTGAACAATTTTTCGAACTCCTGATTCCGTCATGCTAACTACAATGATGAATCGAAACACATCAGGGATTTCAGACTGTGAAGTAGAAAAACTTAAGAAATCAATATGTCTTTTTAAGAAAATAGCAGAAATACGGTTCAGCAAACCTACATTATTTTCTGTGTATATGGATATGGTGTATTTTGTTAATTCGCTCATTATTTCAATCGTATATCGGAAACCGAGGCACCCGTAGGTATCATCGGAAACACATTAGCTTCTTTTTCTACACATACTTCAAGGAAGTAAGGTTTGTCAGATGCAATCATTGTTTCAATGGCTTTATCTAAATCTTCTCGCTTACTTACGCGTTGTGCGTCTATATGATATCCTTTTGCAATGGTCACAAAATCTGGATTGGTCATTTCGGTAGATGCGTATCGTTTGTCAAAAAACAATTGCTGCCATTGACGTACCATACCCAAATAATCGTTGTTTAAAACAACAATTTTGACAGCCGTTTTATTCTGAAAAATAGTGCCCAGTTCTTGAATGGTCATTTGGTAACCACCATCCCCAATAATAGCAACTACTTCACGATCAGGCGCTCCCATTTTAGCCCCAATTGCGGCGGGTAATGCAAAGCCCATAGTCCCTAAACCACCTGAAGTAACATTACTTTTGGATCGAACAAATTCGGCATATCGACAAGCAATCATCTGATGTTGCCCAACATCTGTAACAATCACCGCATCTCCCTTTGTACATTTATTAATCCCAACAATTACCTCACCCATGGTCAGGCCTTCTTTGGTTGGTTGGGTGTCACCATTAATAACTTCTTTAATTTCAATTGCCATATGATCAGCAAAAAGCTGTTTCCAATCGGCGTATTCTTTGTGTTTAACTAAACGGGTAAGTTGAGGAAGACTTTCTTTACAGCTACCCAAAACAGGAAAATGAGCTTTTACATTTTTACTGATTTCAGCGGGGTCGATTTCTAAATGAACTACCGTAGCTTGTTTTGCATAGGTTTCTAGATTTCCGGTTACACGATCATCAAAGCGCATTCCGATAGCAATCAAAACATCGCATGAATTTGTTAAAACATTAGGCCCATAGTTTCCATGCATCCCAACCATTCCAAAATTAAGCGGATGTTTGGTAGGAAGTGCGGATAAACCGAGGATAGTCCATACGGCTGGAATACCAGAAGTCTCAACAAAGGCTTTAAATTCTTCTTCCGCTTTCCCAAGAATAACGCCTTGTCCCCAAATAATCATGGGTCTTTTTGCCTTATTTATAAGTTCAGCTGCAGCAGTAACTTGCTTTGTATCGAGACTGGGTACAGGTACATAACTCCGAACCCCTTTGCATTTTTCATATGAAAAGTCGAATAACTCAAACTGTGCATCTTTTGTAATGTCTATGAGAACCGGTCCTGGTCTTCCCGATCGGGCAATATAAAAAGCCTTGGCCATAATCTCAGGAATCTCACTTGCTTTGGTGATTTGATAGTTCCACTTGGTTACTGGAGTAGAAATCCCAATGATATCCGTTTCTTGAAAAGCATCAGAACCCAATAAATGTGAAGCTACTTGGCCAGTAATACAGACCATGGGTGTAGAGTCGATTTGAGCATCTGCAATCCCGGTCACTAAGTTGGTTGCTCCAGGGCCAGACGTAGCCATAGCAACTCCCACTTTACCTGAAGTACGGGCATAGCCCTGCGCAGAATGTGTAGCTCCTTGCTCGTGTCTTGTTAAAATATGAGTCAAATTATCACTATACTTATACAACTCATCATAAATAGGCATGATCGCACCTCCTGGGTATCCATAGATCAATTCTACTCCTTCTTCCAAAAGACAACGTATTATAGCTTCAGCTCCTGAAATAGGATTCTTTTTTTGATTTTCCATATTAAAACTCGTCCGTTACACAACCCTCTGAAGCTGTAGAAACGTTTTTAATGTATTTATATAAAACCCCACGTTGGAATTTGTATGCCGGCTCTTTCCAATTTGCTCTTCTTGAAGCCAATTCTTGATCGCTAACCAGCAGCTTTAGGGTATTGCTTTCTGCATTTATTTCTATAATATCACCATTTTCAACTAGGGCAATGGCTCCTCCAGTTTGGGCTTCGGGAACAATGTGACCCACTACAAAACCATGGGTTCCTCCCGAAAATCGTCCATCCGTAATCAGAGCAACGTCATTACCTAGGCCTGCGCCCATAATGGCGGCAGTTGGCTTCAACATTTCAGGCATTCCTGGTCCCCCTTTAGGGCCTTCGTAACGAATGACTATGACTTCTCCTTTTTGAACTTTTCCTTTTCCAATTCCGTCATTGGCTTCGTATTCACTGTTATAAACTCGTGCCGGGCCTTTGAATAGCAAGCCTTCTTTTCCTGTAATTTTAGCAACTGATCCTCCTGTAGCTAGGTTTCCTTTTAAAATACGAATGTGTCCACTCGCTTTAATTGGATTAGCAACTGGATGGATTAAATCCTGACCTTCTTTTAAATCCGCTACTGCTGCTAAATTTTCAGCTAAGGTTTTACCAGTAACGGTAAGGCAATCTCCATGAAGCATACCTTCTGCAAGCATAAACTTCAATACAGCAGGAACTCCACCAACATTATGCAAATCTTCCATTAGGTATTTACCACTTGGTTTTAGATCTGCTAAAAAGGGGGTCTTATTCATTAATAATTGGAAATCATCCAGCGTAAATTCAATCTGTGCTGCTTTAGCTATGGCAAGAAAATGAAGTACAGCATTCGTAGAGCCACCAAGAACAGCAACCAAACGAATCGCATTTTCTAGAGATTTTTTAGTTACAATATCGGAGGGCTTAATGTCTTGTTCGATCAAATGACGAAGAGCAGCTCCTACGCGTTCGCATTCCTCTTTTTTATTGGAACTTACCGCTGGGTTTGACGAATTATAGGGCAATGCCATTCCTAAGGCTTCGATGGCAGAAGCCATCGTATTTGCGGTATACATACCCCCACAAGCCCCAGCTCCGGGACATGCTTTTTTGACAACTTGCTTGAATTCAGCTTCTTCCATTGTACCCGCGACCTTCTCCCCCCAAGCCTCAAAAGCAGATACAATATCCAGCTTTTTATCTTTGTGACATCCAGGTGCAATGGTACCTCCATACACTAAAATTGAGGGGCGATCCAAACGCAACATGGCCATCAAAGCGCCGGGCATATTTTTATCACAACCAACAACAGTAACCAAAGCATCGTAAGACATGGCTTGTACAACGGTTTCCATAGAATCAGCTATAACATCTCGTGAGGGAAGTGAAAAGCGCATTCCGGGTGTACCCATAGAAATTCCATCACTCACACCAATGGTGTTGAAAATCAAACCAACCAAATCAGAAGCTTGAACTCCTTTCTTGATATCGACAGATAAATCATTGAGGTGCATATTACATGGATTTCCTTCATAACCTGTTGAAGCTATGCCGATTAATGGTTTTTTAAAGTCCTCATCGGTCAATCCTATAGCATGTAACATGGCTTGGGCAGCAGGCTGCGTTGGATCCTGTGTTACTGCTTTACTAAACTTGTTATATTTCATTCTAATTTAAAATCTAATTCGAATTTATAACACTTAAAAAAAGCTTAGAAACTATTTTTTAAAAATCGCCCTAAATCCAAAAGGTTATAAAATCCATAAATGCTTGTTATAAAGTATATTAAAGTTTATAAACAAACGACATTCAACAATAATTTTTACTTGAAATTCTTCTGTAAATAAAAGAATTTTACCCCATTAATTCGCCCTAAAATTTCTCTTTTATTGAAAGTGTAATTTTTTGTGTCATTAGCCCCATTATTAGAGGTAATTCATAGTATTCATCGGTACATTTTATTGATTTCGTAATATGGTGTTCATTTCAAAAAACAAGGACTTTACCAGCAAGGATAAATACCTTATTATTGCACAAATAAAATAATTATGGAGAAGACCGTTAGTGAGGCAATATCGTACAGAAGATCAGTAAGACGCTACGACCCTAAGCAACAACTGAACACAACAGAGGTTCAAAACTGTATTCGTGAAGCAACCCTAGCGCCAACGAGTAGTAATTTGCAATTATGGGAATTCTACCACATAAGCAACCCGGATATGCTTAAGACGCTATCAAAAGCCTGTTTTGGACAATCCGCAGCCTCAACTGCCTTACAATTGGTTATTCCAGTTGTTCGCAAAGATCTTTGGAGAAAAAGAGCCGCTGCAAACCTAAATTTCCTAAGCAGTCAGTTTGATTCCCAAGAACATCGAAACGCAAAAAAAGAGCAAATAACTTTAAAGTATTACAATAAATTGGTCCCCACACTTTATCGAGAATTTTTTGGAATATTGGGTTGGGCAAGAAAAATTGTAGCCTTTACTATCGGTCTCTCACGCCCCATGTATCGGGAGGTTGGTCGTTGTGACCTGCGGATCATTGCACATAAAAGCGCAGCCCTTGCAGCCGAAAATTTTATGATCAGTATGGCAGCAAAAGGAATGGACACTTGCCCCATGGAAGGATTCGATTCTAAGCGTGTAAAGAAAATTCTTGGCCTGCCTAAGAAGGCAGAAATCAGTATGATTATTGGTTGTGGATATCGAGACAAGGGTGGTATTTATGGCCCACGCTTTAGGGTTCCTTTCGAGGAAGTTTATCGAGCGATATAAACCGAATCGTATCGCCTTCTTTTTTTTGAACTAAAACATTTAATGCTTCTTCTGTGAGTTGGAAAATTCGAGGATATCCTCCCGAAACTTGACCATCAACCCCAGCAATTAACAGTGTTCCTGAAGGTGTTATCTGCACAGTACCGGGACGTACAGCACCACTCAACATGGATACTGAATCCATAGAAAACGGGCTAGCAATTCGGTAACCCATTCGATTTTGGCTTGAAATTACAAAACCTTTCCTGAAAATATCCTGTTGCATATACTCAGATAATATACCAAATTCTGGACCTTTTTCAACTGCTAAATCATTACTCAAGAGGTAAGAGTCGTCCCAACGAATTCGCACATTGCTTTTATTAATCGCTTTATTAGATTTAATCCAAAAGATTGGGTTGCCCTTTTTCAGGACCGCCTTGGGGGTTAATGGCTTATAAAAAGAAGTGCTTCCCAACACTACAGGACTTATGATGGCATGATTGATTTTGATATAGGTCCGCAATCCCTTTGTGGCTCGTCTAAGCTTCAATACATCTCCAGCTAGTAGTGTAATGGAAGTGTTGTTTTGTATGGGATTCTCGTTCACCCAAGCTTGCATATGCGCACCTGTTAAAACTAAAGTACACGGTTCATGAAAACGCAAAATTGGACCAATCAGTGTGCATTCAATACAACTAAAATCTGAAGTTACGCCCAACAGTTGGTGTGCTAAATCAAATGCCTTTTGATCCATAGCCCCTGAAACAGGGACACCTAAATGGCGATAACCCACACGACCGTGATCTTGAATGGATGTATAAAACCCAGCATCGATTACTTCAATCATGAGCAAACGGTTTTAGATATGGATGATCTGTGTTCTTTTCCAATGCAGTGACAACTTCGGTATACTCCGCTGTTGAAATTTTCAAAAACTGTATTCGGTCTGCTGGTTCTATAGGATTGGGTGGGTTCTTCGTAAAATCCATCAAGGGGACAGGACAATTACCCACAACATTCCAACCTCCAGGGCTGTCTTGAGGATAAATTCCAACCTGGTCTCCACCAATAGCCACACTGCCTCTAAGAGTCAGGCGACTTGGAGTAGCTTTTCGAGGAATAGCCATTGCTGCTGGCAGGCCTCCGAGGTAAGGAAATCCGGGTAAAAAACCATAAAAAACAAGATGAAATTCTAAAGACAAAAAGCGATCGATATAAGCGTTTACTTTTTTTTGATCCCCCTTAAAAAATTCATGGACATCGGTGGTATAGTGCTCAGCAACACAAATGGGAAGTTTCCAAAGTGTGGTCGGATTGGTGTTTTTAAAATCCAAGGCGGCTATTGTCTTTAGTAGTTCAGGCTTAATCTGCTCTAGTTGAAAAGCTTCTTTAAAAAAAAGGTTGATGCTGTTAAAGGTTGTGGTACTATCTTCTAGTTGTTCATGAAACTGCTCATTAAGCACCGTTCTCAAGACACGAATAAAATGAAGTGAACGTTCATCTTGTTGATAAGAAAAACCAAGGATTAGGGTTCTGCCCAGAGCAGTAAAATTAAAATCCTGCTTAGTGTACATCGATTCCATTTAATTTTAAGAGTCGGTTTACAGTTTGAATTAATTCCACCGCCTGCGGATGATCGCCATGTAAGCATAAGGTTTGAACCGATAATGGAATGTATCCTCCTCCAAAAACAGGTACAGCTTGATCTTTTACAATCGATAGGACTTGTGACCCTACTTCATCTAAATCCGTTAAAACGGCGCCCGCTAACAAGCGCGAACGCAAAGTCCCATCTTCATTGTAGGTACGATCCATAAAACCCTCCCGTTTGACTTGAATCCCGGAGCGGAGTGCTTCTTTTTCTAATAAACTTCCAGGAGAACAGTACAGCTTCGCTTGAGGAAGTAGGGTTTTAATAACTGTAATAAAAACCTCAACTTTCGCTGCATCGTGAAATAAATCGTTATACAAAGCGCCATGGGGCTTAATGTGGTGGACTGGACTCTTGGTTAGCTCACAACATTTAAGGAATAACCTAAGTTGTTGAAGCAAACTTTCTTTCAATTCTTCATTAGAAAGCTGCATGGTTTTTCTGCCAAAATGCTCTGGATCTGGATAAGCTGGATGTGCGCCCGCTTGCACCCCTTGCTGTTTTGCTAAAAGTAGGGTGGCTTTAATTGATTCTTCATCACCAACATGCCCACCACATGCAATGGAACAAGATGAAATAAAGGGCATCAGTAAAGCATCGTTACCTGCTCCCTCTCCCATATCGCAATTTAAATCTACAGTGTGCATCTTAAAAAATTAAGCCCAGGCTTTTAACCCCTAAAAACAGAAAGAAAAACTCAATAGAAAACAACAGTACATTCAAACCTAGTCCTGCAGTTTGCCCACGCATCAGTCTACTATTATTAATTAAAATTAAAATAAAGAACCCAACCACTGGGAGTAAAATCCCATTGGTTATTTGTGCAAAACGAATCACTTCAATGGGTTTGATTTGCAAAGAAGAAAAAAGAATACCGCAAACGAGTACGAGTAATGCTGTGCTTTTATATCCCCAAGAATTTGAACGCCATCCAAAACATTCACAAACAACAAAAGCAGCTGCCATCGGTGCGGTTATAGCAGAAGTAACCCCAGCAGCAAAAAAGCCAAGTGACAACAATACTGGTGCAAAATAACCGTATAGAGGGGCTAAAGCCAAACCCAAATCAGTAGCCGATTGAATAGACTGCCCCTGAAGAGCAGCTGCACATATGATGATAGACAGCGACACTAAACCACCCAAACTAACTGCAAAAAAAGTATCTAGTCGTAAGGCTTGTAACGAAAGGCTTTCCTTTTTCACCAAAGCAGCATGTAGGAATAAATTATACGGAACTACCGTAGTTCCCAATAAGCCAACAATCGTTAAAGTATCTTTGGAATTAAACGAAGGAATAAACATGCCTCGTAGAACTTCCATCACATTGGGTTGGGTAAGAACTGCGGTCAACACAAAAGAAATGCTCATCAATAAAACAATTCCGATGAGGATGTTTTTTAAAAGCTTGTGGGATCCAAGGACAATTAAAACAGCGACTAAACTCCCAACCAGAAGCGGTAAGAAATAAAAATCAGTGCCAAAATAAAAATCAATCTTTGGAGTTAGGGTTTGAATTCCGACCAAAGCACCAGTCAAGTTCCCAGCTTCGTAGGCAGCATTACCGATGAAAATTGCACTGATGAGTAAAGCCCCCAAAAGGAATTTAACTATCGGATTTGATGTTTGAAGCAATAAACTTTCTGCCAAACCCCTGCGTGTAGTGAAGCTTATTCGTGCGGTAGTATTTTGAATAACAATGGTTATGAAGATAGAAAGCAGCATGGCCCACAGCAACGAAAACCCATTTTGAACCCCAGCCAAAACACAGAGTGTAATGGTACCCGGGCCAATAAATGCAGCGGTAATGATGATTGCTGGACCACCTCTAAATTTAGAACGCATTATTTTTTAAGGAAAGTTAATCATTTTAGGGGAATCATTTTAAAAGTGCAATAGTAAGATTTCAAATAATCATACGCTCCACCAACCGAGGAATTACCCCATCCACCCTTCTCGATCCAAACTCCAGTATTGGATGGCTTCCGCAATATGATCGGAAAGTAGCTGCGGCTTTTGATCTAAATCGGCAATGGTCCGCGCTACTTTAAGAATACGGTCATAAGCCCGAGCAGATAAGGACAGTTTTTTCATTGCTGCCTCCAACAAGGCTTCAGCTTCTGGTTGTAATTTACAGTGTGTTCGGATTAGCTTTGAGGACATTTGGGCGTTGTAATGTACAGACTTCAAGGTTTCGAACCTTTTACTCTGTATGCTTCGAGCCATGGTTACACGTTCTCGAATACGCTCCGAACTTTCTCCTAGTTCTTTTTCCGATAATTGCTCAAAAGGTACGGGCTCCACTTCTATATGTAAATCGATTCGATCCAAGAGCGGACCTGAAATTTTACTCAGATAACGTTGGGTTTCTACGGGTGTTACGTTACTCGTATTGAAATAGCCCGACGGACTGGGGTTCATACTCGCAACCAACATAAAAGAACTGGGATAAGTAACGGTGAATTTTGCTCGTGAAATGGTGACCTCTCGATCTTCCAACGGCTGCCGCATCACTTCCAATACGGAACGCTTAAATTCGGGTAATTCATCTAAAAAGAGTACCCCGTTATGCGCCAACGATATCTCGCCCGACTGCGGATATTGCCCCCCACCTACTAACGCAACATCCGAAATGGTATGATGTGGCGCCCGAAACGGACGGGAATGAACCAAGCCCTTTTCTTTAACCCGCCCCAAAACGGAGTGGATTTTAGTGGTTTCTAATGCTTCTCCTAAACTCATCGGCGGTAAAATGCTTGGTAAACGCTTGGCCAACATGGTTTTTCCAGCCCCGGGAGGTCCAATCAGGATAATGTTATGACCACCTGCTGCAGCAATTTCCATACAGCGCTTTATGGTTTCTTGTCCTTTTACATCGGCAAAGTCCAACTCGGGAAACCGCAGTTGCTCTTCAAAGATTGCTCGGGTATTGATTCGTAAAGGTTCAACTGTACTTTTTCCTTCAAAAAAATCAATTACTTCCAACAGCGTCGACATTCCATAGACATCAATACCAGAAACAATGGCAGCTTCTTCTGCATTTTCTTGTGGAAGAATAAAGCCTTTAAAACCGTCTTTCATGGCCTGAATCGCTATGGGAAGAGCGCCTTTAATGGGACGCAACGAACCGTCTAAGGCTATTTCACCCATCACAATATACTCGCTTAGAACGTCCGTCTTCAATTGCTCAGAAGCAGCTAAAATTCCGATAGCGAGGGTTAGATCGTAAGCAGAACCTTCTTTACGTAAATCTGCCGGTGCCATATTAATCGTGATTTTCTTTCCTGGAAGTCGGTATCCAATGTTTTGAAGTGCAGCAGCAATTCGAAAATTACTTTCCTTAATGGCATTGTCGGGTAAACCCACCAAGTGGTATCCGATTCCTTTATCTATATTAACTTCTATGGTTATGAGGTGAGCGTCTACGCCATAAACGGCGCTTCCGTAGAGTTGAACGAGCATAAGTAGTACATTTGGATACTACAATATACAAGGATTTTGATGAATACAACAAAAATGATGTGGGGATAGTCGAATGTAAATTAGAGTGTTGATGAAAATAACCAATAAAAGGGGACCAAATCATCCAACTCTAAATGTATTGCGCTAAAAGACAAAAAGCCCTACAACTTATTCTGTAAACCCGTTTGTAACCACTTGTAATAGGTGGTAGCATCCGTATACTGTATGGGACTGTTCAATAAGGTTCCATCGGCATGCAGCAACACATAAAAGGGTTGGGATGCTGAATTGAAATTCAAACTCTGAAAGCTGGCCCATTTTTCACCTATGGTATTGATTGTGCGCACGCGACCATCGGGATATTGAAAATTGAAGGCTTCGTTTTCTGGCAACTCACTTTTGTCATCGATGTATAATGAAATCAGAATCACCTCCTCGTTCAGCAGATTGAAAATTTCGGATTGCGACCATACATTCTCTTCCATCTTGCGGCAATTCACACAGGCCCAACCGGTAAAATCAAGTAAGATGGGTTTCCCTGTTTGTTGAGCAATCGACAATCCTGTTGCAAAATCTTTATAACACTCCAATCCAAGCGGACATTCGTTATCTGTAGCGTATATGCTATAAAATTCTGGGGGTGGAAAACCACTCAACAACTGCAGTGTATTCTCTTTAGAAAACAAACCAAAAGATAGGTAGGCGGTCAACAGTAAACTCAATACCCCTGCTCCAATTCTTGCCTTGGATAATTTTTCTTTTTGATCGTGAGGAAAGCGGATCAGTCCAAAAAGATAGAGCGTAAGTCCAAAGGCTAAAAACACCCATATCCCGATAAAAACTTCACGCTTTAGCAAGCCCCAATGGGAAACAAGATCGGCATTGGATAAGAATTTTAAAGCCAATGCTAGTTCCAAAAATCCTAAAACAACTTTTACGGTTGTCATCCATCCACCTGATTTCGGTAAGGCATTCAATGCGTTGGGAAATAAAGCAAAGAGTGCAAAAGGCAAGGCAAGTGCAAAACCAAAACCTGTCATTCCAACAGTAAGCTGCATAGCGCCTCCATCGGTGGTGAGGCTCCCCGCAAGTAGAGATCCTAAAATCGGTCCCGTACAAGAAAAAGAAACAATGGCCAGAGTCAATGCCATAAAGAAAATACCAATGCCACCTTTCATATTGGAACTGGAATCGGCTGTGTTTCCCCAACTGCTGGGCAGGGTCAACTCATAATAGCCGAAAAAGGAAAAAGCAAAGAAAATAAAGATTGCAAAAAAGAACAGGTTTAAAGGAACGTTAGTGGCTATGGTATTTAAAATTTCCGGATTTAAACTGTCTAAAAAGTGAAAAGGTAGACTGAGCAACACATAGATGAACACAATAAAAAAGCCATATAATAAGGCGTTGAAAACACCTTTACGCAAACTAGTCGCTTGTTTTAAGAAAAATGAAACCGTAAGGGGGATCATAGGAAAAACACATGGGGTGAGAATCGCAATTAAACCGCCTAAAAAGCCCAATAAAAAGAGGGTTAATAATGGAGAAGAATCTTCTGTATTTACCAGAGCATCTTGTAAGTAATCTTTGTTCTTTAAATTCAAAGTCAATGCAGCTGAGCGCAACTGATCTTCAGAAGTGATTTCAATGTTTGAAGCGACGATGGCATTTCCTTGAAGCGAAAGCGTAAAAGGTTCAGTTCGGAAAATACACAGTCGATCGTCACAGGCCTGATAGTTGATCTCCCCACTAATTTGTTCGAGGGATGAATCTAAAAGTTCCAGGCGTTGCGTAAAGCGGGCTTTATACTCGAAAAAAGGTAAGTCAATTTCAAAAATCGCATCAAATTCAATTTTTGGTTCACTGCTGGTCATGGGACCATCCAAACGCACTTTTAGAGAGTCCATTTCAAAAGTAAATTTGGTGGGTAAGGGCCCATCTTCAAATTCTTTTAAGCTATATAAATGCCATTTATCGGCAATGGTTGCATCAAATTGCATGTCGACCGCAGCGGCAGAAATTCGATTGACCGAAATTACCCAAACTACGGGTTCATCATCCCCTTGTGCATAACCAATTAGGCTCAAAAAAGACAGGAGTAGAATATAATATTTTTTCAATAGAAACGTATAATTAAGGGGTTAAGGGTTTCTGAATTTGCAGCAAAACGAGTATCAACTCGTTGACCAACCACCCATACAATTTGATCTTCGGAACAGAGGATCCACTGGTTTTCTTTATCTAAAGTAGAATATTTTTGATCCTTAAAAAACTTGCTCAGCTTTTTTTTTCCTTTCATCCCAACTGGAAAAAAGTAATCTCCCTCGCGAGATTTACGAAGAAGCAAAGGATACTTTAAACTATTTTTATCTAAAACTGCTGTATTGGCTGTATTGAGGGGCTTATCGGCAAGTATAAGTTTTATAGGATCTGTTAAATCTTGGGTCGGTGTCCATGAAAATTCGTCGACTTGTGGTTCACTTTTTAAGGGGCTCAATAATAATGTTCCTCTATTTCGTATCAAACGATGAGAAGATGAGACCAACTGTTTTCCGCTTTGCGCCACTAATAAGGACTCTAAATCGGCAACATGACTAAAGCCATAGGTTTCGAACAATGCATGTAAATAATATGCCCGAGGGTTCAATTCCAACAAAGCATCAAGGCGAATAGAAATTGCATCCTCTTGCTCTATAAAATGCTTTTCCTTGAAAGTATCCACAACAACCGACAAGGCCTCTTGTGCCAGGCTGAGGTGATCAAAAGTCTGTGCGACTTGCTGCAATAAATTTTCTTGTGCAGCTTTCCATTGCGGAATTGCATGATGTCTTAAATGATTTCGCAAATAAGTATCTTGTGCGTTGGATGCGTCTTCGCGCCATTCGATTGAATGCGCTTGGGCATACTGCTCAATTTCATCTTTAGAAAAGTTCAAAAGCGGTCTGAGAATTTTATCGGTACCAATACCACGAAGCCCTTTCAGGCCTGTTCCCCGCCCTACATTAATCATAAAGGTTTCCAATTGATCATCCAAATGATGTGCGGTTAAAATGTGTGTAAACCCCTCTTGTTTTTTGAGCTCGTCAAACCAAGTATAACGCAACTCTCGGGCAGCCATCTGGGTAGAAATTTGCTGTGCTTTTGCAAAACTCTTGGTGTCAAATTTTTTACTAAAAAAAGGAAGCTGATGTTGTTCAGCAATTTGGGCACAAAAATGAGCGTCCGCTTCGCTAGCATCTGCACGGAGGTCAAAATTACAATGCGCAACCGAAAATTTAATTTGTGCTTGGCACAACAATTCCAGTAAGACCCTACTATCCAACCCTCCACTAAAGGCCAAGAGTAGTCTTTGATCATTGAAATTTTCGAATTTATTGGCGATATGTAATTTAAAACGATTGATCACAGGGCAAAAATACATGAAACTAAGACAAAACGAATCTTTTTTGAGAATTTCGAAAAAATCACATCAAGTTTGGTATTCTGAATAGAATGATCCAACTTTGTATCCTCTTATGAAAGAAAACAATACATATACAAACACAATGCCTGTTCCTATGAACCGCAGGTTTCCTCGTGTATGCTTCCGTCGCCCCTAGGGGTGCTTTTCTTTAGGGAACTCAGGTGCGTCCGGTTTCAATCTCAAAACTTATATTCTTTTTTTTTACAATTAAAAACTACAATAATGAAAATCGTTATTGCCAACTCATCACATATTCATTTTGCAAAAACGATTAGTCTCTGTATAGACGAGTCGGCCAAGGATCGGGGTACAGGAATTGCCCGAAGAACTCCGGAGTACATCAGCAAGAAAATGGAAAACGGGAACGCCATTATTGCCCTAGAAGGTGATGTATTCGCTGGCTTTTGCTATATCGAAGTTTGGGGTCACGGCAAATATGTTGCGCATTCTGGCCTTATTGTTTCCCCAGAATTTAGAGGGAAAGGTCTTGCTAAAGCAATTAAAAAAAGGGTTTTTGAATTATCGCTAGAAAAATACGCTGGCGCAAAAATATTTGGGATCACTACGGGGCAAGCAGTAATGAAGATCAATTACGAACTCGGTTACAAGCCCGTACACTTTTCTGAAATAACGGATGATCCAGAATTTTGGAAAGGCTGCCAAACCTGTAAAAATTATGATGTACTCACCCGAACCGAACGTACGATGTGCCTCTGTACTGGAATGCTTCACGATCCCAACGAGAAAATACAAAACGAAACAAAAACTACGCGCTTTTTAAGCGGTCTTTTTAAAAAGAAATCCAAATGAAAAAATTAGTCCTCGCCTACAGTGGCGGTTTAGACACCTCCTACTGTTTAAAAACGCTTTCACAAGAAGGGTATGAAGTTCATGCAGTAAGTGTAAACACAGGTGGATTTAGTGATCAAGAAATAGAAGAGCAAGAGCAAAAGGCTTACGCAATGGGCGCCACTACCTATCGCTCGATCAATGCGCTTCAAACTTTTTACGATAAAATTGTTCAGTATTTGATTTACGGCAATGTTCTTAAAAACAATACCTACCCACTTTCCGTTAGTGCAGAACGTATTGTACAGGCCATCGAAATCATTGAATACGCCAAAAGTATTGACGCTGCCTACATAGCCCACGGCAGTACGGGAGCAGGAAACGATCAGGTTCGGTTTGATCTTATCTTCCAAGTTTTAGCGCCAGCAATTGAAATCATTACTCCCATCCGAGATCAGCAACTTTCTCGTGAAGCAGAAATAGAATACCTGAAATCAGAAGGAATTGAAATGTCTTGGGAAAAAGCACAGTACTCCATAAACCAAGGTCTGTGGGGAACAAGTGTTGGCGGTAGCGAAACCTTAACTTCAGACAAAGCCCTCCCGAGCGAGGCATACCCCAGTCAGCTCAGCGCAACTGAACCCATAAAAATTACACTCGAATTTGAACAGGGAGAACTCGCTGGAATCAATGGAAAAGCAGGAAAACCTGTAGCCCTCATTCAACAACTACAAGAAATAGCCAAAGCTTATGCCATTGGACGTGATATCCATGTTGGAGATACCATTATTGGAATCAAAGGACGGGTTGGCTTCGAAGCTGCAGCGCCTTTAATCATCATCAAAGCGCATCATTTATTAGAAAAACACACCCTATCAAAATGGCAGCAATTCCAAAAAGAACAACTGGGAAGCTTCTACGGGATGCTTTTACATGAAGGAAATTATTTGGATGCCGTGATGCGGGATATTGAAGCTTTTTTAAAGAGCAGTCAAAAAACCGTCAATGGTTCCGTCATCATAAGCCTACATCCCTATCGTTTTGAACTGGAGGGTGTTCAGTCGCCCAATGATCTTATGAATGCTTCTTTTGGAAGCTATGGAGAAATGAACAAAGGCTGGACGGCAGATGATGCCAAAGGGTTTATTAAAATAACAGCGAATGCACACACCATCTATGGTAGTGTCAATAATACCGAAACAAAATGAAAACAGCAGGAATAATTGGTGGTTCTGGATATACGGGGGGCGAACTTCTCCGATTGGTGCTCAATCACCCGGGCTTATCACTAGACTTTGTATACAGCACTACCCGACCCGGCTTTGCGTTGAGTGACACCCACCCAGACTTACTGGGGTCTACTACGATGAATTTTACCGATCAAGTAAACCTAGATGTAGCGGTAATTTTCCTATGTTTAGGACACGGAAATTCTTCTAAATTTCTAGAACAAAATAAATTCTCTGAGCAAACCCTCATCATTGATTTAAGCAATGATTTCCGGTTGAATGCCGACAGTGAATTTATGGGACGAACCTTTGTCTACGGTTTGCCAGAACGCAATAAAGAAGCGATTGAAGAAGCTACAGCCATTGCCAATCCCGGTTGTTTTGCAACTGCAATTCAATTGGCTTTACTCCCATTGGCAACTGCTCAAAAATTGACCAACAGCATCCACATCAATGCAACTACAGGAAGTACGGGCGCTGGAGTAGGTCTTTCGGCTACAGCGCATTTCAGTTGGAGAAATAACAATATGTCCTGGTACAAACCCTTTACTCATCAACATTTAGGTGAAATTGGGGAGAGCATCAATGAACTTCAAGGTGAAGCGACTCAAATCCATTTTCTGCCGCAACGGGGCGATTTTACGCGTGGGATATTTGCAACGGCCTACACTGCATTCGATGGCAGCTTAGAAGAAGCAGTTGCTTTGTATACCGATTATTATGCAAAGGACCCCTTTACCCATATTTCTAAACAAGAGATCGCATTGAAGCAGGTGATCAATTCAAATCATTGTTTTTTACACCTCCACCTGCACGAAGGCACTTTACTGATTACCTCGGTGATTGATAACCTAATCAAAGGAGCATCGGGACAGGCAATTCAAAACATGAACTTGATTTTCGGATGGGAAGAAGGATTAGGACTCAATCTAAAGGCATCAACTTTTTAACTCCAAATAAAACAATATGAAAATAGCAATCATAGGCACTGGAAACTTAGGACTGAGTATCGCGAAGGGATTACTCATCAACAATACAATTACAACATTATATCTAACCAAGAGAGACATCAGTTCCCTCTCCGAATGGGGGAAGCATAAAAATGTTTTTTTAACGACCGATAATGGCGAAGCCGTCCGTAATTCGGACATCATCATTTTTGCTGTACAGCCCGGACAGTTCGAAAAAATATTGACTTCCATCAAACCCGATTTAAACGAAAAACATGTCTTAATTTCTACCATCACTGGCTTTAAGATTGACCGGATTGAAGCCCTTTTGGGGACTCAATATCCCATCATCCGCAGCATGCCCAATACTGCTATTTCAGTACGGAAATCGATGACCTGTATTTGCTCGAACAAGGTTGGTGAAAAACGCATCGACATTGCATCGGCTATATTCAATGGACTAGGAACATCCATTACCATTGAAGAAGAACATATGCAAGCCGCTACTGTTATTTGTGCTAGTGGAATTGCCTTTTGGATGCGCTTGATTCGCGCCATGACCCAAGGAGGGGTCCAATTGGGTTTTGAAGCAAAAGAAGCCATGGATATGTCGGTATACACCGCCTTAGGTGCTGCAACTCTTTTACTCGAAAACAAATCCCATCCGGAAGCAGAAATTGATAAGGTTACTACACCACGTGGCTGTACCATTATCGGCTTAAACGAAATGGAGCACCAAGGACTCAGTTCTTCTTTGATTCAAGGATTGGCAGCTTCATTCAATAAAATCAACGACATCTCAACTCAATAAAGCATGAAATTATTTGATGTATATCCCTTATATGATGTTACGCCGGTACGTGCAAAGGACGTATATGTGTACGATGCTGAAGGAACAGAATACTTAGATCTCTACGGAGGACATGCTGTTATTTCCATCGGGCATGGTCATCCGCACTATGTGCAAAAAATAAAAGAGCAGCTGGATCAAATTGGATTTTATTCAAACGCCATCCAGAACCCGCTGCAGCAGCAACTAGCCGACGCTATTGGTCATCAGTCTTGTTGTCATGACTATCAATTGTTTTTATGTAGTTCGGGAGCAGAAGCGATTGAAAACGCTTTAAAGCTTGCCTCATTTTATACCAACAAAAAAAGAATCCTTGCATTTAAAAACGCCTTTCATGGGAGAACGAGTGCTGCGGTTGCAGCCACCGACAATCCCAAAATCAATGCGCCTTTAAACCAACAACAAGAAGTTACTTTTTTAGCTTTTAACGATACAAATGCCCTTGAGAGCGAATTGAAAAAGGGCGATGTATGTGCCGTAATCTTTGAAGCCATCCAAGGAGTTGGTGGTTTGGATGAACCCTCAAAAAGTTTTATATACGATATGGAACGCTTGTGTAAGCAATACGAAGCCTGTTTAATTGCAGATGAAGTACAGTCCGGCTTTGGAAGATCAGGAACCTTTTTTGCTTATCAAAAATATAAAATAGAGCCCCATATTGTAACCATGGCCAAGGGAATGGGTAATGGTTTTCCGATTGGAGGAATATTGGTACATCCGAGTATTGAAGCGCAGTACGGAATGTTGGGAACCACCTTTGGAGGTAACCACCTCGCCTGTGCAGCATCTGTTGCGGTTTTGGATGTCTTGGAACAAGAGAAACTTCAAAGCAGGGCAAGTGAATTAGAACCCTATTTTGTGGCACAAGCCAAGAACATTCCGGAAATAAAAAAAATCAAAGGGCGGGGATTGATGTTGGGTCTTGAATTTGATTTCGAAGTGGGTCCCTTACGCAAAACCTTGATTTATGATAAAAAAATATTCACCGGCGGAAGTAGTAACAAAAACCTCCTGCGGATTCTGCCTCCTTTAACGGTTCAGAAAAAACACATCGATTACTTTTTTACCAGTTTAAAAGCAGCTTTAAAAGAACACAGCAACTAACCTATGAATAATTTTATATCCTTAGCCGATCTCCCCGATTTTGATGAAGCTTTAGCCTTGGCAAAAAGCTTAAAGAAAGATCCCTTTGCTTTTGAACAGCATGCCAAAAGAAAAACTTTGGGGCTTCTTTTTTTTAATCCCAGTTTAAGAACCCGCTTGAGTACGCAAAAGGCAGCGCAGAACTTAGGGTTCAACACCATGATAATGAATTTTTCGAATGAAGCATGGGCGTTGGAATTTGAAGACGGTACCGAAATGCGTGGAATCCGATCGGAACATGTACGGGAAGCTGCAGCCGTTGTTTCTCAATACTGTGATATGGTAGCCATACGTGCCTTCGCCTCTTTGACCGACAAGGAACAAGACGAAGCAGAGGTCGTATTGAACAGTTTTGCTCAATACGCCAGCATTCCAGTCATCAATATGGAAAGTGCAACGGGCCACCCGCTGCAAGCCCTTGCCGATGCTCTTACCCTTTCAGAACATCCTACAGCGCACAAACCTAAAGTAGTTTTGACCTGGGCACCCCACCCCAAAGCACTCCCCCATGCTGTTGGAAATTCATTTACACAAATGATGCAAACCCAAGAGGCTGATTTTGTAATTGCCAATCCCGAAGGTTACGATCTAGATCCAAGAATCACAAAAAACATTCCCGTTTTTCACGACCAAGAAGAAGCCTTAAAAGATGCTGATTTTGTTTATGCCAAAAACTGGTGTTCCTACGAAAACTATGGCACCATTTTACGAACAGATGACGCCTGGATGCTAGATTCTGAAAAAATGGAATTGACCAACAATGCAAAATTCATGCATTGTCTTCCCGTTCGGAGAAATATTGTAGTTGCTGATAGCGTTCTGGATCATCCGAATTCTTTGGTTATTGAACAAGCCAACAACAGAACTTTTGCAGCGCAAGCGGTTCTTAAAACCCTTTTGGATCATGTCTAAACTAAGCATCATAAAAGTCGGCGGGAATGTCATAGAAAACGAAGCCCTTTTGCTGCCCTTTCTTCAAGGCTTTGCTGAGTTGACTGGGCCAAAAATACTTATACATGGCGGTGGTAAAAAAGCCAGTCAATGGGCAGAACGTTTGGGAATTCCGGTGCAAATGAATGCCGGAAGAAGAATTACCGATACGGATACCTTAGAACTTATTACCGGGATTTATGGAGGACAGGTAAACAAGAACATCGTCGCCAAACTTCAAGGGTTGGGTTGCAATGCAATGGGTTTATCGGGCGCCGATGGAAACGCCATCCAAGCCATCAAAAGGCCAGTTGAAGCAATTGACTATGGCTGGGTGGGAGATGTACAATCAGTTAATAGCGTCTTTTTCTCCCAACTCCTAAACCAAGGGCTAAGCCCCGTTTGCTGTGCACTAACCCACGATGGAAAAGGGCAATTACTCAATACCAATGCCGACACCATTGCCGCTCAAATTGCAATTGCATTAACCAAACAGTTTGACGTTAAGCTCTACTATTGTTTTGAACAACTGGGCGTACTTCAATCCTTGGAGGATCCCAACTCCTTGATCGAGCAAATTGACTCCAAAAAATACAAAGACCTTGTCGATCAAAAGATCATACACCAAGGGATGCTTCCAAAAATGAAAAATGCTTTTGACGCCCTCAAACAAGGAGTTTCGAAAGTTGCGATCGGGAAACCCGAGATGATTAGTAGTTCCATAAAACACACCACCCTTACCCTATAACGATGAGCACAATACTGACCCAAGAAGCCCTGAGCCTTTTACAAGATCTAATTGCTATACAATCTTTTTCTAGCGAAGAAGTGGGTACCGCAGGAAGAATAGAACAATGGTTTACAGACCATGCTATTCCTTTTTCACGTGAAAACAACAACATCTATGCCTTCAATAAAAATTTCCAAGAAGGCAAACCAACCCTGCTTTTAAACTCCCATCACGATACGGTAAAACCCAACAGTGCTTATACCAAAGACCCCTTTCATCCGCATATAGAGGATGGAAAATTGTTTGGCTTAGGAAGCAATGATGCTGGAGGTCCTTTGGTATCTCTAATGGCGCTTTTTACCCACTATTACGAACATCCCAACCCCAAGTACAACCTCATTATCGCCGCAACAGCAGAAGAAGAAAGTTCGGGGCCTTTGGGCTTGAATTCCCTCTTAAAAACCCTTCCCCATATCGACGTTGCCCTAGTTGGAGAACCTACATTGATGCAATTGGCAGTTGCAGAAAAAGGTTTGGTTGTTTTTGATGCAGTGATTAGCGGAACCGCAAGTCATGCAGCTCATCCCAATGCCGACAACCCCATCATGAAACTCCCCGAGGTACTCAACTGGTTCAATAGCTTTACTTTTAAAAAAGAGTCGGAAGTACTTGGTCCTGTAAAAATGACGGTTACTCAGGTGAGCGCTGGGAAACAACACAATGTTGTTCCTGCTGACGTACATTTGGTTGTCGATGTACGGGTAAACGATTGCTATTCGAACCAAGAAATTGTAGCCTTATTACAAGAAGAAGCCCCCTGTACATTAACTCCTAGATCCACCAATTTAAACTCCTCTTCCATCCCCATAACCCACGAATTGGTTCAGGCTGGCATTGGCTTGGGTAGAGAACCCTACGGCTCGCCTACCCTTTCGGATCAGGCAAAACTCTCCTGTCCGTCACTAAAACTCGGTCCGGGTGATTCTACTCGGTCGCATACCGCAAACGAATACATCCATGTATCGGAAATTGAAGAAGGAATTGCTATATACATCAACCTCTTAAACGAAATCTTATGAAACTTTGGCAAAAAGGAAACGCAGCACATCAAAAAGTAGATCAGTTTACAGTTGGTAGCGATCGGGAATACGACCTGCTACTAGCTGCCTATGATTGTGAAGCCTCAAGTGCCCACGCACAGATGCTCGCCAAAATAGGTCTTCTTACACAAAAAGAAGCCGACTTATTGAGTACCGCACTGAGTCTGTTGCAAGAAAAAGCGATCAACGGGAGTTTGGTTATCGAAGAAGAATTTGAAGACATGCATTCCAAAATTGAGCATGTTCTTACGGAACAGCTGGGTGATCTTGGAAAAAAAATACATACAGCTCGCTCTCGAAACGATCAGGTTTTGGTTGCCATGCATTTGTATCTAAAAGACGAATTGAGCAACATCAAAAAAACCGTATTCCAATTGTTTGATTTACTCATGCAGCTAGCAGAGCAATACCAGAAGGGACTCCTCCCGGGATACACCCACCTGCAGGTAGCCATGCCTTCCTCTTTTGGGATGTGGTTTTCGGCCTATGCCGAAAGTCTGATCGATGATGTACATTTTTTGAATACCGCCTATACCCTAGCCGACCAAAACCCTTTGGGTAGCGCAGCCGGTTTTGGAAGTTCCTTTCCAATTGATCGGGAATTCACCACCGCACAGCTCAATTTCAGCACTCTAAAAGTTAATGCTGTTGCTGCACAAATGAGCCGTGGAAAGGTAGAAAAAACAACTGCCATTGCTCTGAGTATGGTGGGGAGTACCCTTGCAAAATTTGCCATGGACATCTGCCTTTATATGGGACAGGATTTTAATTTCATCTCCTTCCCAGACGATCTAACCACGGGGTCCAGCATCATGCCCCACAAGAAAAACCCGGATATTTTTGAACTCATCCGTGGGAAGTGCAACGCCTTACAAGCACTCCCAACACAACTCACCCTGCTGACAACCAACTTACCCTCTGGTTATCACCGAGAATTGCAACTGGCTAAAGGCCCCATCATTGATGGTATTCAAGAGCTAAAGGCTTGCTTGGATATGCTGTTATTCAGCCTCCCTAAGATAGAGGTTACTCCAAACATAACGGATCAAAAGAAATACGACTACCTCTTCAGTGTCGATACCTTAAACGCCAAGGTACAAGACGGCATGCCCTTCCGTGATGCCTATCGGGAACTGGGAAATGCTATTGAAGCCGGGAACTACCAAGCCAACCGCTCGGTAGCCCATACCCATCTGGGTAGTATTGGCAATCTTGGACTGGATGCCATTCAGAAAAAAATGGATGCCTTGCGTTAGTTGCTTTCTTTAATGAGCTGAATAACAAGTGTTTTAGCACCTAGTTCATTTTGTATTATAAAGGAACTTTTATATATTTGAAAAGAACCGCTCCAAATCGTGTTCTTCTTTATATGAACAACCTACGCTTTTATCTCAATAGAGGGTATTCCTGTACTGCATTGCTTGAATGTGCAATGCCTGAGCTGTTGTATGAAACTATAGCCCGAGACAACCCAAATCCCATAGATCCTTTTTATCAAATCACGAGAACCAAGTGTTCAATAATACCTTCACATTTGGGCTGTATTGTGGAACATAATGGAAATAAATACACCTTGAGGTGTGTATATACAATAGTTAGGGGCAATTAGAAAAGACAAATGAGAGCATATCGAGTTATAGACAGAATACAGGTTGAACCTCATATCTTATTTATAAGAATTGAACCAACCGATATAAAAGTAACCCTGCGGGACGTTTTCAATTCATTATCAAATCTTGCATGGATTAGTGATTTTGATAAGCCATATATTCAAGACGCTTTTCAAGTTCGAGCTGAAGAAACCGTAAATTATATTAGTAACAATATAATTGTTCAATCTGATGATAAAATAACCAGCGATTCAGGAGAAGTTGTCGTATCGGAACTATCACGTTTAGCCGTTATTAGTGAAATGGGTTACTTGGATATTCACCTCGCAGAACTAATAAAGAGTCAAGCAGTAGGAAATGATGGCTTTGACTTTTTCTCAAAGAACATGAATAAGGTAATCTTATTTGGTGAAGCCAAATTTAATTCAAGACAGAATGCTTATGGCGCTGCATTAGAACAAATAGAAAGATTTGAGAGAATAAAACAAGATGTTTCTGACATTAAAGAAATAGTTGAATTCTGTTGTTAAGATTCACTTAACAATTATACTAATGGAAAAAAAGGTTTTATTGCATCATTTGCTAGTAAATCTACATCTACAGACAATATTGTAAACGGCATTAAAAGAAATACTCATTACAATAATCTCAAAAAGTTTGAAGAACTAATCTGTGTTGCGGTCAATTTATGAATGATTTAATAAGAAATATTATTAATTCTGAAGACATAGGAGATGTTATTTCTTATGTATCGGACAGAGTCTATAAGAACGGACCTGTGTCAACAACTGATATGGAAATACTTTCATATTTAAAACTCTACAAGCCAGAAGAGTTCAAAATTCATCAGGAAAGAGTTTTGAATTATATGGGAGTATTTTATAAAGACGTTGAGCTCTAAAAATGGAATAATAGAGTGGTCAGAATATGTATTAAGTGGTTTAAAAATAGAACTTGAAAAAATAGATAAATTGTTAGATTATCAATATTTGAGCAGAAATATTTTACTTAGAGCTCTTTCCTACTCCAAAGAAAGTAGGCAAATCAATGATGTTGAATTTCAAATATTACAAATATCAATTAATAAGCAAGTTTTTCAATCTTCAGATTTAAAAGAACTTTTTGTCGGAAAGCATAGTGCTGAAATTTCAAGAAACATTAAAAGACTTAGAGATAAAAACTTAATAACTTCAGAAAAAGAAAACAGTAGAAAGTATCTTATTAACTTTCAAAACAAAATATTATTGAGAGGTATTATTAGAGCATTAGATGATAATGGATTTTTACCGATAATGAATGAATAAAAGCCAGGGGCAAAAATGCATTCCATCTCTTCCCCAAGTACCCCGCTTATCCACTACCTTTGCTTCTTTAAAAAACACAACCATGTCCAAGCTTGAAGTAATCCATGAAAACAAAGGCTATATCGTAATAAACAAAGCTGCGGGACTCATCAGTGAACAAAGCCCGTTTGAGGAACTTACAGCAGAAAGTCAGGTGCTAAAACACCTACAAACAAGCAAGCGAGAACCCTATATTGGCGTTATTCATCGGTTGGATCGAGTAACCAGTGGGGTGCTACTTTTTGCAAAGAAAAAAAGTGTTTTGGTAGCATTCAACGAACTGTTTAGCAGTCGGAAAGTTCAAAAAACCTATTGGGCGATTGTACACAAAAAACCAGCGCAAAACAAAGAAACATTAACTCACTTTTTATTTAAAAATAATTTTAAGAAACAGGCAGAAATTGTCCCTGCCCATACCAAAGGAGCGCAAAAATGTTCGCTCAGCTATCGGGTTTTGGAGCAAAATAATTTGGGCTATCTTTTGGAAATAAAGCCAAAAACGGGTCGTTTTCATCAGATCAGAGCGCAGTTGGCTCATATAGGGCTCCCCATAATTGGAGATGAAAAGTATGGTTCGGATCAAAAATATGCGGCACTATCCATCTGCCTGCACGCTAGAAAATTGACTTATACTCCTGCAGGATCAAACGAATCCATCAGCTATGAAGCTCCAGCACCCAGCAATAAGTACTGGAAATTCAAGTCGATCTAGGTATTGGAACTATTCTGCCCCTGCCCCATTAGGTAGTTTGAAATCATTTCTCGTCTTTTGTAAAAGGGAAATTACAGTATGAAAGAAAGTCAACGCCTTTATTTTTTGGATGCCTTGCGTGCCTTTGCCATTTTGATGATGCTCCAAGGGCATTATGTCAGCGGTATTTTGGATCCGATATTCAAAGACCCGACAAATTCCGTGTACACCTTCTGGCTCTATTGTCGGGGCTTTACCGCTCCCGTGTTTTTTACAGTAACCGGCTGGGTGGTTCTTTTTTTACTCCTTAAAAACCCAATCCAAGGCTTTCGGAATCCGAGGGTCAAAAAGGGCTTGAAACGAGGCTTGGAACTGATTCTTTGGGGCTATCTGCTGCGACTGAATCTTCCGATGCTGTTGAACGGCCAACTGAATGCTTCCTTTTTAAAACCCGATGTTCTACAAATCATAGGCTTGGGCTTAATCTTTACAGTGAGTATTTATGCCTTATTCCATTATTTAAAATACGGTTTAGGGCTTCTATTTCTCGGAATTGGTTTGTCGATCTTCCTAACAGAACCTCTGTATGTGGATGCTACTTTTACCAAACTGCCACAATTTTTAGCAGCCTATTTAACTAAGGCCAATGGAGGGGTGTTTTATCTTTTTCCATGGTTGGGCTATGTAAGTCTTGGGGCTTGTATCGCCCAAGTATTTGGTCCAAAACCCAAAGGGTTTTTAATTAAAGGCATTGGCTTTGCGGTTCTTGGTATGTTCTTGATTCCTAAATCATCATCCTTCTTTATCTGGATATACGATCAAACCGATTGGATGCTTTTTAGACAAGTAGCCTACAACAACTTCCTCTTCATCCGCCTGGGAGATGTCTTCCTCTTAGTCGCAGTCTTTATGGCATTGAACCGCATCTTCTCCAAAGGTTTTTGGTTGTGGATTGGGCAAAAAACCTTGAGCATTTACATTGTCCATTACTTCATCTTTTACGGCAGCCTCTTTGGAATTGGCATCTACAAATACTACAACTATTCTGGAACGCTTTTACAGTCTATTGCTGGAGCTCTACTCTTTATGGCAGTTTGCTTGGTAGTTACCTATTATGTGCATCGTTACCGAAGTAAATTATTTTTTATACTTTGGAGTAGCTTAAACATTAAACAAACCCCACCTTACAATTAATTGGTTATGAAAAAATATAGTGTTGTCCTATTCGGAATCGTAGTGGTTTTTTTAATTGCTAAAAATGCATTCTCAACTCCAGACACAGAACATCAAAATTCAGGGATTCCGTCCGCTGTTCAAAATCTGAACCAAGCAGACTTCAATGTATTGCTCTATTCCAAAGCCAACGGTTGGGTGCACGAAGATGCTATTCCAGCTGCAAAAGAATTGTTCCGTACCCTTGCCAAAGAGAACAGCTGGAACCTTACCATAACAGACGACAGTTTGATCTACACTCCTAAACAGCTTGCTTTTTTTGATGTTGTGGTTTGGAACAATGTTACCGGAAACACACTGGACGAAACACAACGAGCAGCCTTTAAAAACTATTTGGAAGGCGGCGGCGGATTTGTTGGTTTCCATGGATCGGGAGATAATTCCCGTCAGTGGGAGTGGTACTATGAAGAAGTTATCCGTGCAGAATTTTCACACCATCCGATGGTGCCCCAGTTCCAAATTGGAACCCTCAATAAAGAATGCCCTGAGCGTTTTCCTGCTTGTGAAGCACTTCCAATGCAGTGGAATCAGGAAGAAGAATGGTATGTATTTTATGACAGTCCCCGAAAGAAAGGAGCCCACATCCTCTATACGCTAGACGAAACCGATATGGTGATGAGCGGTGTTTTGGAAGATGGTACGCTAGAAGATAAAAATTTTGGCATGGGTGAAGATCATCCAATCGTATGGTATACCTGTGTTGGAAAGGGAAAGGCTTTTTATTCTGCCTTGGGGCATAAAGCTGACTATTACAAGAGTCCAAACTACATACAATTACTGACCGAAGCTGTAAATTGGGCCGGAAACCCACTACAAAATTGTACTTTATGAAAATACTGAGAACACCCAAATCTGCATTTGAAAATTTAAAAGGATTTCCGTTTAAAGAAAACTACCACACCCTTGCTGATGCATTAAGAATACATTACCTCGATGAGGGAAATAAAAAGCATCCTGTGGTTTTACTGCTTCATGGTGAACCCAGCTGGTCTTATTTATACCGTAGCATGATTCCAAAATTAGTCGCTGCAGGATTACGCGTTGTTGCTCCCGACCTTGTTGGTTTTGGAAAATCGGATAAGCCGGCTGAACAAGCAGACTATACCTATGCAAAGCACATCGACTGGATGCAAGAAGTTGTGGATCATTTGGAATTGAAGAACATCAACATATTCATTCAAGATTGGGGAGGTCTGATTGGACTGCGGCTGCTAACTGCAAATCCAGATAATTTTTCTTCTGTAGTAGCTGCCAACACCATGCTCCCCACCGGAAGTGTAAGCCCACCACGGGCTTTTTTGGACTGGCAAAATTTTGCTGCAACAAGCCCGAAATTCGATGTGGCAACTGTTTTACAAAGGGCAACTACAACTACCCTCTCTGATGATATTATGGCAGCCTACAATGCACCCTTTCCGACAGAAGAACACAAAGCAGGGGCACGTGTTTTTCCAGCCTTAGTTCCAACAACAGAGAACGATCCAGAAAGTGATAACAACAAAAAAGCTTGGGGGATTTTAACCCAGTGGACTAAACCTTTTTTATGCCTGTTCAGTGATCAAGATCCAATAACCAAAGGGGGAGATCAGGTTTTCCAAAAGCTAGTTCCGGGAACTAAAGATCAGGATCATCAAACAATATCGGGAGGGCATTTTTTACAAGAAAATTCAGGCCCAGAAATAGTAGCTTTAATGGTTCAATTTTACGCTAAAAATAAAGTAATCTGATGAACCTGCTTAAAACTGCTAATTACCCTTTTTGTTTTAAAACGGAAGGCATTCCTCTGGTATACTTATTGATGTAACTAGTTAAAAATAAAACAATGCATCCACGCCTTTATTTTCTTTTTCTTTTATTTAGCCTAAGTTCCTGCGAGCAATCCAGCGAAATATCAGCAGAGGAACCTATTCGTACGATGAGAATCGATTACTACAGCAGTCCCTGTTCAGGAGCTTTTTTTGTGCAAAACTGCCTCAACTTTCAAATTGATGATGAAATAGGGAGTGATCAATGGAGGACACAAGCCGTTTCAATCGAAGGATTTGAGTTTAATTATGGATATGTATACGATCTTGAAGTGAAGATTACGCCTATTGACATAAGTAATTGCGCAGATGATTGCCCAGATAACCGCTACGAATTGGTTCGAATGGTTTCAAAATCAAAAGTTGAAAATCCCTGTGTAATTGCTTCGAATCCAGATCAAGCTTGTACTAAAGAATACATGCCCGTATGTGGATGTAACAAACGTACCTATAGCAATTCCTGTGTCGCAGCGGTTAGCGGAATAACCACTTGGACACTCGGAGCATGCAATTAAATATGCAAGGGGCGGTTGCCTGTTGCCGCTAAAGCCGCTTCTTTCACAGCTTCTGCATAGGTTGGATGGGAGTGACTCATACGTGCAATATCTTCCGCAGAAGCTCTAAATTCCATGGCAGTAACAGCCTCGGCTATTAAATCAGCAACCCGAGCACCGACCATATGAACACCCAATACTTCATCAGTTGCAGCGTCGGCTAAGATTTTTACAAACCCGTCCGTATCCATACTTGCACGCGCACGACCAAGCGCACGCATTGGAAATTGGCCTGCTTTATATTGTACTCCAGCGGCTTTCAATTGCTCTTCTGTTTTACCAACAGAAGCAACTTCTGGCCAGGTGTAGATTACATTGGGAATTAAATTATAATCGATATGTGGTTTTTGACCTGCTAAAAATTCAGCAACAAGAACGCCTTCTTCCTCGGCCTTGTGGGCTAACATGGTTCCGCGAACTACATCGCCAATAGCATAAATATTTGCAGCTGTCGTTTGTAAGTGATCGTTTACTTCTACCTGACCACGTTCGTTCAACTGAACACCAGCAGCGGCTGCATTCAATCCTGCAGTGTAGGGCTTTCTACCAACAGAAACCAAACAGTAATCTCCTTCAAAAGAAACTTCCTCACCCTTCTTATTGGTAGCGGTAATATGTACGGTCTCTCCCGATCGTTCTACTTTATTTACTCCGTGGGAAAGATAAAATTTAACCCCTTGTTTTTTCAATACTTTGGTCAACTCCCGCGAACAAGCACTATCCATTGCAGGGGTAATGCGATCTGCGTATTCAATTACCGAAACTGCAGCGCCTAAGCGTCTGTAAACTTGTCCAAGCTCCAAACCAATCACTCCCCCGCCGATGACGACAAGGTGTTTTGGAATTTCGCTAAGTTCGAGTGCTTCTGTTGATGTAATCACGCGTTCTTTATCTACCGTAATAAAAGGTAGAGAACCCGGTTTAGAACCGGTTGCAATGATGCTGTTGGTAGCTTCAATCGTTTCTTTTTTCTTCCCAGCAATTTGGATGTGCGTAGCATCAACAAAACTACCCAGGCCCTCAAAAACAGTAATGTTATTTTTGTCCATTAAAAACTCAATCCCTTTGGTGGTTTGCTCAACAACTGCGCGTTTCCGTCCAATCATTTTTTCGAAATTAATTTTAATTTCACCAGCAATCTCAATACCATGGGTGTCAAAATGTTTTATTGCATCCTCGTAATGATGAGAAGAATCTAAAAGGGTTTTGGATGGAATACAACCTACATTCAAACAGGTACCACCTAAGGTACTGTATTTTTCAATCAAGGCAGTTTTTATTCCCAGTTGGGCGCAACGAATTGCAGCAACATAACCTCCAGGTCCAGATCCGATAATAGCAACATCAAATTTACTCATCATTTGTTTTTTAAATTGTTTGCAGTTCAAAAATACGAATGTTTCCATCTTCAATAAAGAAAATATGTGTTTTTCATTTTTTCAGTATATTAGATTTACCAAATCAAGCCCATGTATCTAGTTAATATCATCCTCTCCTTTCTTCGCGACAATGAATACCGCAAGCTTTTATTAATTACTTCAATCATTATTGGCTTTGGAACTACCTTTTATCATTATATCGAAGGCTGGTCGTGGATAGATGCGGCCTACTTTTCGGTCATAACACTCACCACAATTGGCTACGGAGACTTTTCGCCAGCTACCGACCTTGGGAAGCTCTTCACCATAGGGTATATTGTCATTGGCGTCGGTGTAATTTTAGGATTTATCAATGCAGTATATCATCACTATAAATCACAAAACCAGAAATAATTTTACAATTAAAAATCGTATCATTACGGGAAAGAATATGTTATGGATCAAAAAGCCTCTTCTATTACCCTTTTTCAAGCCCTCCTACCGGTATTTATTTTAGTACTTCTATTATCTTTTAATGTAACCATTTATGGAGACGACGCCTTAGGAGGTTCCAATCAGTTCATTTTGCTTATTGGAGCTGCAGTTGCTGCTTTGGTGGGCTTCAGGAATAAGGTTGGTTACAATCAAATGATCGAAGCCATTGGTTCCAATTTAAAATCAACAACAGGAGCTATTCTGATCTTGTTGTTTGTAGGTGCCTTGGCGGGTACGTGGCTGTTGAGTGGAATTATCCCAGCAATGATTTATTACGGCCTTCAAATATTACACCCTAGTATTTTCTTGCCAGCTTGTATTGTTATTTGTGCCATCATTTCAATCGCTACAGGTAGTAGTTGGACGACGTCAGCAACTGTTGGAATTGCTTTGATTGGAATCGGTCGCGCCCTCGACATTCCCGTTGGAATGGTAGCCGGAGCTGTTATTTCTGGGGCGTACTTTGGCGATAAACTTTCTCCATTAAGCGACACGACCAATCTAGCACCCGCAATGGCTGGGTCTGATTTATTTACGCACATTCGATACATGACCCACACCACGGTTCCCAGTATCATCATTACCCTAATAGTATTTCTAATCCTAGGATTTTTCCAAAATACTTCTGGAGCTGCAGATACCGCCATTTTATTAACCAGTATAAAAGAAAGTTTTACAATCAATCTTAGTTTATTTCTTGTTCCATTATTGGTCATTTTTCTAATCATCCGCAAAACCCCTCCCCTAGCTGCCTTATTAGCTGGAACACTTTTAGGTGGACTTTTTGCCTTGATCTATCAGCCCAACTTGGTTGCTGAAATTGCTGGAGCAACTACCTTGTCTGTTATTAGTGCCTACCAAGGGGTGATGAATGCGATCATCGGGGAAATCAGTGTTACTACAAGCAACGAACTACTCAACGACCTGTTCAGCTCTGGAGGCATGAAAGGCATGCTCGGAACAATATGGCTCATCATTTGTGCCATGGTTTTCGGTGGGATTATGGATGCCATTGGTGGTTTACAAAAACTGAGTAATGCATTGCTTTCTATCGCTCAATCGACCTTCCAGTTGTTTGCAAGTACGGCTGCTTCTTGTGTTGTCATCAACCTTACGGCTTCCGATCAATACCTATCGATTGTTTTGCCGGGCAAGATGTTCAACAAGGCTTTTGCTGATAAAAATTTAGCTCCTGAAAACTTGAGCAGAACGCTTGAAGATGCAGGAACAGTAACCTCGGTTCTGATCCCATGGAATACCTGCGGTGCATACCAATCGGGTGTTTTGGGAGTTGGTGTTGGGGAATATTTCATTTATGCAATCTTCAATTGGTTAAGCCCCATCATGACACTCACCTACGCGTATTTTGGTATTAAAATCAAAAAGATTGTTTCCTAGAATTTTTTGTAATTGGAATTTAAACGGATCAAATGATTCGAAATCAAGGGGTTTGGTTCTTTGATTTGATGTTGTTTTTTATGCTATCAAGAAAACTTATTCAGCGGTAAATTAATCTAATTTCAGTTTCCTTCTGCTCTAGTTTTTAAAACTACTTTTGTTCGAAATTTAAAACACATAACCATGTCAATAGTAGGAAAACAATTTCCAGATTTAAGTGTCAATGCAATGAACGAAATGGGTGATACCATTAGCGTTAATGTATTAGAAGAAGCAAAAAACAACAAAAAGAAAGTGCTTTTGTTTTGGTACCCAAAAGATTTCACTTTCGTATGTCCAACAGAACTACACGCTTTTCAAGCTGCCTTAGGTGAATTTGAAAAAAGAAATACCATCGTTATTGGAGCCTCTTGTGATACTGCCGAAGTACACTTTGCATGGTTAAGTACTGCAAAAGACAATGGTGGAATCGAAGGAGTGACCTATAATTTGTTAGCAGATAGCAACAGAAACCTAGCCAGTACTTTAGGGATATTGGATATCTCGAACGAACGTTATGACGAAGAAACGGGTGTGCTTTTAGTCGATGGAGACAACGTAACTTACAGAGCAACTTACTTAATTGACGAAGAAGGAACGGTGTTCCATGAAGGCGTAAACCACATGCCGCTTGGGAGAAACGTAAACGAGTTCATTCGTTTGATAGATGCCTTTACCCACGTTCAAGAAAAAGGAGAAGTTTGTCCAGCAAACTGGGAAGAAGGAAAAGATGCGATGAATGCAAACCGTGATGGGGTACAAGATTACCTTAGCTCACACTAAATCCCTCCCCATGTTTCAAGAAATCACAGATGATTCACTTCAAGAATTAATTGACAACAACGATCGCGTTCTTGTACAATATTCTGCAGGATGGTGCGGCAATTGCCGGATCATGAAACCCAAATTCAAAAAGATGGCTTCGGAACACGAAGCCATCCCTTTTGTTTTGATTGATGCAGAAAAAAACCCTGACTCAAGAAAACTAGCCGACGTAAGCAATCTTCCCACTTTCGCTGCTTTTAAAAAGGGTTCCCTCGCATCGCAAGTACAAACCAACAAAACAGAAGTACTAAAAACCTTTGTAGATGAAACTACCGCTCATTAAACACATTTCGAATTTTGTTTCTGAAAACGACGAAGATTTTATTATTGAAACCTTAGAAGTTTTAGAACACATTACAGAGTATTCTGGGATTAAAGATGATGAAATTGATGTTTTAGGAGAGCTGATTTCTAACCTATATGGTGCCCTAGAGGTTCAAAAAGACATCAAAGCCGGACAGACTCAAAAAGAGGCGTTGAACGCTTTTATGAAACGTGTTCAAGGCAGTATAGACTCCTAGCAAATAGCCTCCTTTAAAGGGGGCTTTTTAGGTTTTTAATTCAATCATTATTTGTATTTTTGTAGGAATTCTAAGCCTGAATGACTGCAAAAAAATCAACTTCACCTAGATTACCTAAATTTTCTGCTGCAACGCCAGAAAGTAAGCGAACACGTGAAATCTTATTTGGCGGGTTTTTAATTCTAATCAGTTTACTGCTTTTCATCGCCTTTACCTCCTATTTTTTTAGTTGGAAACAAGATCAAAGCACATTGAATGCGCTGACCGATCGTACCGTTGAATCGGCTAATATTCTTTCCAAGTTAGGAGCAGCAGTCAGTCATTTTTTTATTTTTAAATCATTTGGTTTAGCCGCCTACATACTCGCATACTTATTTGGTATAACCGGACTAATTTTTTTCTTCAACACCAAAAAAGAACGGTTACTTGCTCATTGGACTTGGGGACTTTATTACAGCCTTTGGTTTGCCTTACTCTTTGGTTATTACTCAAAAATTCTTCCCGTTTTTAGCGGGGTAATGGGGTTTGAAATAGCTGACTTTATATCCGATTATATCGGTTCGATTGGCATGGGAACACTCTTGGTTTTTGGGAGTTTAATTTTCATTGTCCTTCACTGGAAAGTCACACCAGAAGCACTTATTCTAAAAATAAAACCGCTTTTTAAAAAATCGAACAATCCCACAGAAGAAACGATTGTTTCAAAAAGTGAAGCAGAAGAAGCCTATGATAGGTTCAATGCAGAAGCTGCCGAGGAGGATGAAATGACCCTGTCCGTAGAAGCACCCGTAGAAGAAGAAACAAATCTGGAGATGCCCATCGCAAAAGCTGAGGACGCAATTGAATCAAAGCCAGAAGAAGAGCTGGAAATTGAAATCAACAGTGCCAAAGAAGATTTGGTCGACACCAATCTTTCGCAACAACTTGTAGATAAATATGGATCATATGATCCAACCTTAGAACTCAGTAAATATCTTTTCCCAACCCTTGACTTATTAAAAGATTACGGCGATGGAAGTATCACCATCAACCAAGAAGAACTTGAGGCAAACAAGAACAAAATTGTAAATACGCTCAAAAACTACAAGATTGAAATTGCTCAGATCAAAGCCAATATTGGTCCAACAGTAACTTTATACGAAATTGTTCCAGCTGCAGGAATCCGAATTTCAAAGATTAAAAATTTAGAAGACGATATTGCCTTATCGCTCTCTGCTCTGGGAATTCGAATCATTGCGCCTATTCCAGGAAAAGGAACCATCGGTATAGAAGTACCGAATCAGAAACCAAGTATAGTATCGATGCGTTCGGTCATTGCCTCTCAAAAATTTCAAAAGGCGGAGATGGAACTTCCCATTGCATTGGGGAAAACGATCAGTAATGAAACCTTTGTTGTCGATTTAGCCAAAATGCCCCACTTACTGATGGCGGGTGCTACAGGGCAAGGGAAATCGGTTGGGCTGAATGCTGTGCTTACTTCGCTACTTTATAAAAAACATCCTGCCGAAGTCAAATTTGTATTGGTTGATCCTAAAAAAGTTGAGCTCAATATTTACAATAAAATTGAACGTCATTATTTGGCAAAACTCCCAGATTCGGAAGATGCAATCATTACCGACAACACCAAAGTAATTCATACCCTCAACTCCCTTTGTATTGAAATGGACAACCGATATGAGTTACTCAAAAATGGAATGTGTCGAAACTTAAAAGAATACAACACCAAATTTAAGGCTCGAAAACTAAACCCAGACGATGGACATTGTTTCTTGCCCTATATAGTTTTAGTAGTTGATGAATTCGCAGATTTGATCATGACCGCTGGAAAGGAAGTAGAAACTCCCATTGCGCGTTTAGCCCAATTGGCTCGCGCCATTGGAATCCATTTAATTATTGCAACACAACGTCCCTCTGTAAACGTAATTACTGGAATTATAAAAGCGAATTTCCCTGCTCGGATTGCATTTCGAGTAACTTCCAAAATAGATTCAAGAACTATTTTGGATAACGGTGGAGCTGATCAATTAATTGGACGTGGCGATATGCTTTACACCCAAGGAAATGACTTAACACGTATTCAATGTGCCTTTGTTGATACTCCAGAAGTCGAAAAAGTTGTTGAATACATTGGCTCACAAAAAGCCTATGCAGAAGCACATTTATTACCCGAATTTGTTGGAGAAGAATCTACAGCTACAGATATAGACATAAACGATCGAGATGCCCTGTTTCGAGAAGCAGCAGAAGTTATTGTTACTGCTCAACAGGGTTCAGCATCGCTTTTACAACGTAAATTAAAATTAGGATATAACCGTGCCGGTAGAATTGTAGACCAAATGGAAGCTGCAGGAATCGTGGGTCCATTTGAAGGTAGTAAGGCCAGACAAGTTCTTATTCCTGATCTTACCTCTTTGGAACAGTTATTGAATAATGAATCATAAAAAATACAAGCCCATGCGTTTAATGTGTCTCTTATTGGTTTCCTCTACCCTACTGTTTGCACAAGGTCCAGATCAAGCAAAATATCTATTGAATCAGGTATCTGCAGAAATAAAGAAACAGAAAAACCTGCGTTTCGAATTTCAATACGTACTAGAAAACAAAGAAGAGGATATTCGTCAGGAAACCGAAGGAAAAGTAACCCTTGCTGGGGAACAGTACAAATTAGAATTCCTAGAAGTTATTCAGCTATTTGATGGAGACAAAATTTATACCATAGTTCCTGAAAACGAAGAAATAACCATTAGTGCTCCCGAAGAAAGCGAGGCCATAAGTGTAAATCCATCGCAGCTCCTAAACTTCTATGAAGAAGGATACGGATATGAATGGGACATTAGTCAAAAAGTAATGGGACGCAACATTCAATTTGTAAAACTCATCCCGACAGAAGAAAATGTAGACGTTCAATACCTTTTACTGGGAATTGATACCGCTAATAATTCCATTTACAAGTTAATTGAAATTGGAAACAACAAAACATCGACTACCCTCACCCTTAAGAATCAAGAGGAAAACATTAGTCTTCCCCCTGATTTTTTCGAATTCAATAGTGCAGAATACCCAAACTACTACATCAATAACTAGGTGATGAAAATTTTAGATCGTTACATCCTATTCTCATACATTCAGCGCTTGTTGAGTGTCTTTGTGATTTTGATGTTGATCTTCATCATCCAGACCATTTGGTTGTTTATCGATGACTTTGCTGGCAAAGGAATCGACTTTGGTACCATCATGAAATTCTTATTGTACTACTCCCCAAAGCTAGTCCCTCTGGTGCTCCCTTTATCAGTTCTTCTTGCCTCGATTATGACCTATGGAACCTTTGCTGAAAATTATGAATTTGCAGCGATGAAGTCCACAGGAATTTCCCTACAACGTGCGATGCTTGGGCTTGTGGTTTTTCATTTTTTCTTGGGAATAGGAAGTTTTTATTTTTCGAACTACATCATCCCCTTTGCAGAAGTAAAATCTTTTAACCTCAGGAGAAACCTGGCAAAACTTAAGCCAGCACTTGCGATAACCGAGGGGATTTTCAATGATATTGGGCAAATGAATATTAAGGTAGATGACAAATTTGGAAATGAAGATCGTTTTTTAAAGAATGTGCTCATACACGAAAAAATTCCAAGTCAGAAAAATAATATTGTAATTAAAGCAGTATCGGGCGAATTAAAAACAGCCAAAATCGGAGACCAACTCCAACTGCTTCTTTTTGATGGGAACCGTTACGAAGAAATAGATCCCAAAAAGCAAGAGGATAAAAAACGAATTCCCCATACGAGAGTTAAATTCGAGCGTTATGTGATGAATATCGATTTATCTCAATTCAATAATGTCGACCTTACGAAAGAAGATTACAAAAGTACTTTTCGAATGCAGAAGGTTGATGAGCTTAAGGAGAATATTGATTCTTTAGAAATTAAATATATAGATCAACGGAAGTCGTTTGCGAATAATTTTGTAAAAACCAACGGAATTACAGTTTTAGAGAATGAAGATAAAGACAGTATTTTTTCGGACTCTATCCTCAAAAAGTTTAAAAACCCCTTAAGCTTCATAAGTACTGATCAATTTTTTAAACACAAGCAGGCAATTTACTCAACTTCAATAAGCATCAAAGGGGTGCTTCAAAGCATCGCAGGAAAAAAGAAAAGCTTTTTCATTCAGCAAAAACTAATCAACCTGCACAAGAGTTCATTTCATGATAAATACACCATGGGGTTTGGTGTCTTTTTCTTATTCTTGATCGGTGCTGCACTGGGTGCCATCATTAGAAAAGGAGGTCTAGGCCTACCCGTTGTAATCGCCATATTAATTTTCCTATCCTATCATTACATCGGTCTTTTTGGTAAAAATGCAGCTGAGGATGGTAGCATCAGCCCTTTTGTTGGCAGTTGGGTTTCTGTTCTTATCGTTGGAATGTTTGCACTATACCTAACCAAACAAGCCTCGAGCGATCGGGGACTTGCCAACCTGGATCGCATTCAAGTTCCTCTTATCCAGTTCGTTGAAAAAATTAAAAAAATAAAATCATTTAAGGAATTATACCGCCATGTCAAAAGATAAATTAGATACGATTACAGATGCAATTGAAGCCATTAAAAATGGTGAAATTATAATTGTAGTTGATGACGATAATCGGGAGAATGAGGGAGACTTTTTGGCAGCAGCCGAAATGATTACTCCCGAGATGATTAATTTCATGGCCACTCATGGACGGGGCTTAATCTGTGCCCCTTTGACAGAAAAACGGTGTGAGGAAATAAACCTACACCGCATGGTCGACAACAATACCGACCCTATGGAAACTGCCTTTACCGTTTCCGTAGATTTAAAAGGAAATGGCGTTACGACTGGAATCTCTGCTGCTGATAGAGCCAAAACAGTTGCGGCATTAGTAGACGACAGTACACAGGCACATCAATTATCAAGACCAGGGCATATATTCCCACTCATTGCAAAAGAAGGAGGTGTATTGCGTAGAACGGGACATACTGAGGCAGCGATTGATTTTGCTCGTCTAGCTGGAATGAAGCCAGCGGGTGTGATTGTAGAAATCATGAACGAAGACGGAACCATGGCGCGTCTTCCTCAATTATTAGAAGTTGCCGAAAAATTCAATTTGAAGTTGGTTTCTATCGAAGATCTCGTTTCGTACCGTATGCAGCACGATAGTCTTATTCTTAAACGTGCAGATACAGAAATTCAAACGCGTTTTGGAGAATTCCGTCTACGTGCCTACCAGCAAACCACCAACAGTCAGGTTCATGTGGCGCTTACCAAAGGGAGTTGGGATGAAAATGATGCGGTACTCACCCGAATCAATTCTTCCCAAATAAGCAATGATATTCTGAGTATGCTATCGGGATCAAATGATGGAAAAAATCATTTGCAATCCTATTTAGATGATATTTTTGGTTTAATCAATTCCGAAGGAAAAGGAGCTGTTCTCTTTATCAATCAGTCCCAGCAATCTGAAAATTTACTCGCTCGAATTAAAGAGCTGACTGAACTACAACTTCAAGGAGAAATGCACAAGGTTCCCCCTATGAAGATGGATTATAAAGATTTTGGCATTGGAGCGCAAATACTGCACGATTTACGCATCAGCAAACTCAAAGTAATCAGTAATTCATCTCATGGTCCGCGTGTAGGTATTACGGGTTATGGATTGGAGATCCAAGAATATGTAAAGTATTAGGTTAAAAGAACCATAGCTTTATCGACATCAGACTTACCATAACGACCATGGCGATCTTAATAACACCCTCTCCTTTGTCTACTGACCAACGGCTGGACCACCAAGCCCCTATTGAAGTACCAATAGCCAGTACAAGCCCTGTAGTCCAATCTACCGTCCCATTATAGGCAAAAAGAGCGAGGGCACCACAGGTGTAAATAAAAACCAAGGACACTTTGGTCGCATTGGTTTTAATAAGGGACAAACGGTTGACATTATTCAAAAAAAGGATGATGACAAAACCAATTCCTGCGTTTATAAATCCACCGTAGATTCCAATAAAAAAGAATCCAATAACAGCATAAAACAAATACTTACCGGTTAAACGTTCCGGAAGTTCCAAGGAACTAACCTTGGGCTTGAAAACAATGATTGCAACCACAATGATCATGATGACAGCTAACACCTTATTGAAGGTTTCACCTTTGATATCAACTGCAATTTGTGCCCCAATTAGAGAGCCAATTAGGGCGGCAATACCTAAGTAAATATTAAATGGAAAATTGGTAACTCCTTTGGAACGATATCCTGCTGTTCCGATCAAAGCTTGAAAGGCAATTCCAATCCGATTCGTAGCGTTTGCCACATTGGGCGGAAGCCCCATAAAGATAAGAACAGGAAGTGTCAATAGGGAGCCTCCGCCAGCCAACGTATTGATCACACCGGCCATCATTCCAACCAGAATTAGCAGCCCATATTGAAGTAAATCATTCATAGTCAAGTTTTAAATGAAGATATCCATTTTAGGATAAAAAAAAGATCAATTTATCGAATTAAAAGATTTTTTTAGTTGGAAAAGGAATGTATATTTGCAACCGCATAGGAGAAATGGCAGAGTGGTCGAATGCGGCAGTCTTGAAAACTGTTGAGGGTCACACCTCCGGGGGTTCGAATCCCTCTT